>ERZ1643251.45-NODE-45-length-243552-cov-13.951572_pt1 | contig 243552 bp, 213 predicted proteins | sample MGYA00579261_ERZ1643251 | MGnify/ENA primary metagenome ERZ1643251 (study PRJEB29033, sample SAMEA4952267) | chicken gut metagenome | biome: Broiler Chicken; feature: Gastrointestinal Tract; material: Caecum | place: Ireland | collected 2018 | study: Broiler... | reverse complement strand
GCTTCGGTTTATTCTCTAAAGGATTTTATTGTTTACTTTTCAATGTACTTTTTCTCCGTTCTCTCTCAGAACGAGTTGCATTATACTATACCTTGTTTTGTTTGTCAATACTTTTTTTGACATTTTTTTATTTTTTTAATTTGGGCAAAATAAAAAACTAGTAATCGCTTTTTAAGAGTCCTATTTATAATGTATTATTATTACTAATTCTCTTGTTATTTTGATTATTTTGTCTGTTGCAAGGTACTTATTTATAATAGCATTTTTATTTTTTTATGTCAATACTTTTTTCTGAATTTTTATATATTTTTTTATGGTGACTTTTGACATAAAAAGCACTAAATAAATCTTAGTAAAATTATATTAACATCTTTGTATCTTTATGTCAATACTTTTATAAATTTTTTTTATTTTTTCTTGTTCTTTTGACTTTTACCTTTCTCTATATATAAGAAGATATATAAAAAGTGTGCCAATTTTTTCACTTTGACACACTTCTTCATTCTATGAATTACCATATAATCTTTCTAATACAATAATAAACATTGCATGACTCCATCCTAAACCAATAACCCAATTTGGTTTTAATGTGTTGTTATCGATTTGTTCTCCTAAGAAATAATGTTTACCTGCTGTCTTTATGACAAAATCAAATGTCTCTTTTGCTTTTTTCTTTTCTCCTGCATCTAAATAATATAATGTCATCCATAAATTAGATATTGGCCATGGATTGCCATTCATGTAATGATCATATTCAAATCTTTGGTATCCTCCTGTATATGTTCGGATACTTAAATTCATTTTTTCAATTGTATTTACAATTTTTCTTTCTTTCGGCTTAAACACATTAAATGGTTCTACTGCTCCTAGTATGCTTATGTCCATTAACTTATCTTCCGTGTTTCTATAATATGAGTTTGTTTCTTTGTCATACATTTTTTCGTTTATAAAACTTTTTATTTTTGTTTGTAAGTATTTCAATTCTTTTTCTGCTTTTGATACTTTTTCTTCTTTTAATCTATTATTATCAAATTCAGAAATATTTTTATCTAATATTTTATACATATTGATAATGCATTCAAATGCTGCATATATACTTGATAAAGAATATAAATGAATACCTTCATGCATTTCCCAAATATCGTAGCTCACATGTATTTTATTTTTATTCGCATAATTACTATTTTCAATTTCTTCTTTTACAACATCTTCATCTTGGTCTTTTATTTCTAGCCATTGTTTCACATATTTTTTTAAAAAATCAACTGCTTTTTCACACATTCTTAAATTATCTTTTAAGAATTTCTCAGATTTCGTATATTGATAATGCTCATAAACGCCATACACAACACTTGCTGTTTCATCTACTTGATATCCCCAGCAAGGTGCTAATTTTCCATCTGTATAAAATCTTTGCTCCCACATTCCGTTTTTGCTTTGTGTCATTTTACAGAAATTTTTATAAAATTTTTCTGTTTCTTTTTGCATATTTAAAATATCCATTGCTTTTGTAATAAATACGGCATCTCTTGGCCAACAATATGCATATCTTCCACATTTTGTAAAATATTCATCTATTTCTGGTGAAGCAATAATGCCTCCTGTCTCTTGATTGGTTAATAGTGGAAATAATAGTATTGTTCTTTTATAGATTTCATATATTTTTTCTTCATAACTATTTTCTGGCTCCTTCAAATTCAAACCATTATGTGCTTTTAAATACTTTCTCCAATATGCTCTAGTTGCAGAACATTCTTTTTTCAAATCTTTTCTTCTGATTCTTTCTATCTCATCTTCTAAATCTGATACATTTCTATTATCATCTATTAACATGCATATTTCTATTGTTTTCTTTTCATTTGGATGAATGATACCTATGTTATAACTGATACTTGTATCTTTTGACATGCCAATATAATCTTTGTCATAAATTTCTGTTCTTTTTATTGTATCTTTGCTACCATTAATTTGATGTTTATTTATTTTATAACCTTTTGCAAATGTTGAAACAACAAAATCATGTGCATATTGAAGCATTCCACAATCGATTACTTTACAGCTAACATGATTGTTTTCATTAGATAACAATTCTGAATGTATATAGAATTCTATATCTAAATCAATTTTACTATCATTTATAAATGTATATCTTTTTAATAACACATTATCTTCTTTTATCAATGCACAATCTGTTTGGAGCATAGTCAAATTGAAATACGTATTTGTAATCTCTGTATTTAAAACATTTGTGTCTGTATCATAATATTGTTTATAAACATTGTTGATATCATCATGTAAATAAATTAAATCAGAATTATTTATTTTTACACCTGTATGAAAAAAATTTATATATTGTCTATTTTCTCTTGAGGGAAAATAAAGTCTTTGTAATTCTCCTTTAGAAGAATAGGTTACTAGCATTTTTTTATTTCCTATTATTGCTTCGTTTAAATACTTATTTTCCATTTCATTTTCTCCTTTTTTATATTTTTAATATCTCAAATCCTTTAGCCTTCAATAACATTCAATATTTGTTTTTCTAATTCTTTTATTTTTTCATTAATTCTAAATATATCTTCATCTCTTAAGTTTTCATCTTGCAAATCTTGATTTACACAGACCTCCATATCTTTTAATTCTTCTTTCAATTTTCCTAGTCTTTGTAATATTTCTGATTTAATTGTTTTATTGACTCTTCTTTCTATCTTATGGGTCATAGCAATTGTTTCATTTAATTCATAGGTTTCTCCAAATTCAGGAATGGTCACACCAATATTGGTTTGTGTTTCTATTTTATCAGCCAATACATCTTGTGATTCTGGCTCTCCATGCACTAAAAAAATATGTTTTGGCTTCTTAATATAAGAATATATACTATTCATTAATAGTTCTTGATCAGCATGGCCTGAATATCCTTCTATATATTCTATTCTTGCATTAACCGCTATTTCTTCTCCAAATATTTTTACTGTTTTTGCTCCATTTACTATATTATATCCTAAAGTTCCTGGTGCTTGGTATCCTACAAAAAGGATTGTGCTTTTTGGATTCCATAAATTATGTTTTAGATGATGTTTAATTCTTCCCACTTCACACATGCCACTAGCAGATATAATAATACTTGGTGTTGGATCTTCATTTAATGCTTTTGATTCATCCGCTGTTTTCGTAAATTTTAATCCTGGAAATTCTAGAGGATTATCTCCTCTTAATATTTCTTCTTTTGTTTCTTCATCAAATAAATCTGTATTTTCTCTAAAAACCTCTGTTGCAGATATGGCAAGAGGGCTATCTACATATACAGGTACCTTCATTAAAGTCTTATATTTTCTTCTAAATTCTTCATCTTCACTATGTTCATCTTTTAATTTATTAATTTCATATAAGATTTCTTGTGTTCTTCCTACTGCAAAAGATGGAATAACTACAGTCCCTCCATTATCTAATGTTTCTGATACAACATCTAAAAATATTTGTGCTTTTTCTTCATTTCTCATATGTAATCTACTACCATAAGTTGATTCCATAACAAGAAAATCTGTATCTTCTATCATAGTTGGAGGACTTAATAATGGTATATCATTATTTCCAATGTCTCCTGTAAAAACAGTTTTCGTCTCTTTCCCTTCTTCTTTTACCCATACCTCTATGATACTAGAACCTAGCATATGTCCTGCGTCATTAAATCTTACATGAATTTCTGGTGTTATTTCAATAATTTGATCATATTGAACAGGCTCAAATATCTCTAAACATCTTACAGCATCTTCTGCTGTATAGATTGGTTCTATTGGATTTTCGCCTTTTCTCTTTCGTTTTTTATTTTTCCATTCTGCTTCTGTTTCTTGTATATGTCCACTATCTGGTAGCATTAAAGCACATAAATCACATGTTGCTTTGTGGGCATATACTTTATTTCTAAAACCTTCATTATATAATTTTGGTATTCTTCCCGAATGGTCTATATGTGCATGTGTTAAAAACATAAAATCAATTTCTGCTGGGTTAAATTCAAACTCTTGGCTATTTTCCATTTCTTCTTCTGCTTTTCCTTGCCACATTCCACAATCTACTAAAAATTTCTTTCCAGCGCCTTCTACTAAAAAATTTGAACCTGTTACAGTTCTAGTGGCACCTAAAAATGTAATTTTCATAAAACGCCTCCATTATTCAAAAACTTTTATTTTTTTATTTAATTTTATTTCTAAATCCTTTTTATTGATATTGTTAAAGTGATGCATTTCTATTTTTTCTTCATAGGCATCTTCATCAAATAATTGGATATAAAATTTATCTTTTTCTTTTGTTAATTTGATATAAATTTCTTCTAAAGCAATTGCCCTTATTGTAAATATATGTTTTAATATTTCTTCATCTATGTCTTTATCTTTTGCACTTATTATAATAACTTTTAGTGATTGTGCTTTATTTAATAGTAATCTTCTTATTTCTTTTAATTCTTTTTCCATTTCTTTAGCCTCACTGATATTAAATTCATCATTAAAAGGCAATAAACTATAATATCTAAATTCGTATATGGCATCTATTACTTGATTTTTATTTTCAATTTTTTCTATGATTGATTTATAACATTTTAAAAATAACTTTTGTAGCTTGATCATCATATCTTCTATTTCTTTTTCTAAATCTTTTGCCTCTAGTAATTTTAAATATTCCTCTTTTTGTTCCATTTCCTTTTTATATGCAACAAATTTCTTTGGGTTTAACAAGCCATTAAGTTTTTCTAACGTTTCTAATTTTTCTTCTCTTTCTTTGCTCATTAATTTAGATAAAATTCTTACACTAAATATTTTTTTCTTTAAAGGTAGATTCTCATTTCTTCTGACATATTCATTTTGCAATAATTCTTTATGATTTATCGTTTCATCTATCCTTTTGATTTCTTTTGCTAAATCTCTTTTTTGTGTTGTAATCATTTCAATAAATTTTTCTTTATTATTGATTTTACTTAAATTTTCTTCTATCTCTTTTTTTTCTTTTTCTAATACTTGTTTTTCATTTGGATTATATTTTATTTCTAATAGTATTGATAATTTTTCTATCACTTTTATGATATCTTTTTGATTTCTTGTTCCATATCTTTCTGCTAATCGATTTTTTAAAAGTTCCATATAGTCTATAATGAATTCTTTGTTATTTATCCATTTTTCTAAAAAATCATATCCTAACAATATTCTCATATTTTGATAAATAAGGTTATAACTAATACTTTCGATTTCTTTATAAATTGTCGTCCATGAATACCCATTAAAATCTCTTAAAGGTTCCACCATCTCTATATTATTACCAATATTTATAAGATTTGATAAAGTCTTATCTATGATTGGATAATCTTTTTTGATAATTGTATCATTTTTACTAACTTTTGCTATACAATATAATAATTTTCTTTCTATAGGATAACATATAATTCTTTTATTTTTATTATCTACTAAAAAAGTTTTATTTCCTAAAACCTTTCCTTCTTCTGAATTCATTTTACATATTGTCAAATTTTCACAATTTTGATCTATCATTTTTATAAATTTTTGAATATATTCTTCTTTTGTAGCTACATTTCTTTTTGTTTTTTCATAGTCCTTATAAGATGCTTCAATTTTATATAATATATTAAGGAGAAGATTTTTTGCACTTTCATCAAAAGATTTCTTTTCTAATATTCTTTCTAGTTCATTATTATAATCTTTTTTTACTATCTTATCTAAAAATTTTTCTTTTTTCTTTTGCATAATCTCCTCCTTTCTTAAAACCATGTCTATATCTATGCAGTCACATCATTTTCATTTGTTCCCATTTTCAATTCGTTTAATTTTTCCAAACTCATTAAAACTTCTCTTGGTTTGCTTCCTTGATATCCAGAAATAACACCTCTTTCTTCCATTTGGTCTATAATTCTTCCTGCTCTGGCATATCCTACTTTAAATCTTCTTTGTATAAATGATGTTGAAGCTTGTCCTGTCTCTACTACTGTTTGTATTGCATCCATTAATAATGGATCTGTTTCATCATCTGTCGCCTGTTCTTGTGCTAATTCTTTATCTGTTTTATTATTATTTTCTATGCTTTCTAATATATCTTCACTATAAGTAGCTGTTCCATTTGATTTTACAAAATCCACTATTTTTTCTACCTCTTCATCAGATACAAATGCCCCCTGAACTCTTGATGGCTTTGGAGCACCTGATGGAAAGAACAACATATCTCCTTTTCCTAACAATTTTTCTGCACCAATTGTATCTAATATCGTTCTTGAATCCACTTGTGATGATACTGCAAAAGCAACTCTTGATGGGATATTGGCTTTAATTAATCCTGTGATAACATCAACAGACGGTCTTTGTGTTGCAATAACCAAATGCATTCCTGCTGCTCTTGCTTTTTGTGCTAATCTACAGATTGCCTCTTCTACATCTTTTGCTGCTACCATCATTAAGTCTGCTAACTCATCAACAATAATAACAATTTGTGGTAGTTTTCCAATGCCGCCTTCTTTTTCAATCGCTTTATTATATCCTTTTAAATCTCTAACACCTTTGCTAGCAAATTTATTATATCTGTCATCCATTTCTTGAACAGCCCACGCTAAAGCACCTGCTGCTTTTTTAGGGTCTGTTACAACAGGTATTAATAAATGTGGTATTCCGTTATACACAGATAGTTCCACCACTTTCGGATCTACCATAACCAATTTTACTTCACTTGGTTTTGCTTTATATATAATACTTGTAATAATCGTATTAATACATACACTTTTACCTGAACCTGTTGACCCAGCAATTAAGACATGGGGCATTTTTGCAATATCTGCCAATTGTGTATTCCCTGCTACATCTTTTCCTAATGCAATGGTTAATTTCGATTCATTTTCTTGGAATTCCTTACTTTCTATGACCTCTCTTAAATGTACGGTTTCTTTTTCTTTATTTGGTATTTCTATACCTACTGCCTGTTTTCCAGGTATTGGTGCTTCTATTCTTATTGTTTCTGCTGCTAAATTTAGTGCAATATCATCTGCTAAATTTGCAATTTTACTAACTCTAACACCTTCTGCTGGTTTTAACTCATATCTTGTAATGGCTGGTCCTACTGAAACATTTTCTACTTTTGCTGACACACCAAAACTATATAATGTTTTTTGTAATTTTGTCGCAGTATCTGTTAAGGCTTTTGCTCCACCTTTTAATGTTTTTGCTTTTGATTTGCTTAGCAATTCCATTGGTGGGTATTCATAATGTTCATCTTCTACTACCATTGCATGTTCTAGTTGAAGGACTTCTTTTTTCTTATCTTCTTTCTTTTCTTCTTCTTGCTTAAATAAATTATTTTCTATAACATCTGGTTGCATTTTGTTCTTACTGTCTCTTGTTAAAGGTTCTAAATCATCATTTGCATGATCATATTTTTTTAAGCCTTTTTTGTTTTCTGTTTCATCTAATATTCTACCACCAAAATTAATTTTTATTTGATTATCTAGCATTTCTTTATCTTTTTCTGCTTGCGCAATTTTTTCTGCTTTTATTCTAGCTCTTTCAGCCATTCTTTCTTCTCGTTCTCTTTTTCTTCTCTCTTGCACAGTTTCTTTTTCTGCTCTTATTTCCTCTTGATTTCTTTCTGCCTTTGCTTCTAATCTTTCTTCTCTTTTATCTTCAATTTTTTCTACAAGCATATTGATTAAATCAGACATATTGATTCCAAATGTGAAGACTAAAAATACAACTGCTACACCTATACAAAGTATGACAGCGCCTACATCTCCTAGTAATTTAGCAAGTGGAACTGCAGCTACTGCTCCTATGGCACCACCGCCTTTACTTTGTTCTCCTAAGTAATAAGCATCTTTTACAACTTCTGACAATTCCTTACTAGATTGTAATTCTCCACTAGAAATTTGAAATACACTAAATAACACAGATAAACTTACAATAAAAATTGCATATTGTATTAATTTAGAAACCAATGTGTCTCTTCCATCAGTTGCCAATTTTATCCCTATAGCAAAACCACCAATTGGAAGAACATATTGCATAATTCCAAACATTCCACCTAATATTTCATTTAGTTTTTGCCCTATCACTCCAGATTTTGTATATATTAAAACCCCTAACAATAAACTTAGCATGATAATAATAACAACTGCTAAATCTAATTTAGATGCTGTTTTTTTACTTTTTTTATATCTCCTCTTTTTTGCCATTTTTCTCATCCCTTCTCATTATGCATTTCTTTTTTGTGCAACGACTTTCATTCATTAAAAAAATGTAATTTTCTTTTAATTAATGAAAGCCAGAAATCAAAAGTCTTAGTTTCTTTGACTTCTGAATCTGACTTCTGATTACTATTTTAATTCTTTTCTACTATTTTGTATGGTTTTTATAGTATCTTGTAATGAAATTTCCATTAATTTTAAAGCTTCAGACATATTCGTTTCTAGTTTTTCTAATGTTTCTTTCATCACATTTTCTGTATTTCCTAATAAACTATCTGCATATTCTTTTGTACCTTTTGATATCTCTCTAGACATTTCATTTGCTGTTTCTATAATTTCTGTTTTTTGCTCATATGCCTTTCTTGTTATCTCGTGTTCATCTATCATAGCTATAATTCTATTTTCAGCCTCTTTCACAATTCCATCTGCCTCTTTTTGTGCTTCTACCAATATTCTTTGTCTTTCTTCTTTTACCCATTTTGCCTGTTTTAATTCATCTGGTAATTTTATTCTAATTTCTTTTATTAAATCTAACATTTCATCTTTATCAACAATGCTTTTAGAAGAAAAAGGTAAATTCCTACTTTTTTCTAATAAATCCTCTAATGTTTCTAACAATGTAAAAATTTCCATGGTTTTGCCCCTTTCTACTATTTATATTCTTTTTAGGAATATAAGATATGCTCGCCCATATTTTCTAATATCGACTGTCTCACAATTTATCTTTTCTAATTGGTTAATTATTTTATCTTTCTCATCAGTTTCTATAATGATAATTGCATTTTCATTTAAAAATTCTTTTTCTAGTATCATTTGTATTGCTTCAATTGCAAAATTGGTTTTATATGGTGGATCTAAAAAAATAATATCCAATTTTTCATGTATTTTATGTTGTAACAGATTTCTAAAATCTGTATGATATATCTCTGCATTTTCTAAAAAATGCATCTTTTCTATATTCTTCTTTATTATGCTACAAGCTTCTTTTGATTTATCACATAGTATTGCTTTCTTTGCACCTCTACTTAATGCTTCTAGTCCAATAGCTCCACTTCCAGAAAATAAATCTAGAAAAACTGCGTCTGGCACTTTATTTTGGATAATATTAAATAACGATTCTTTCACTCTATCTAAGGTTGGTCTCGTATTTTCGCCTTCTAATGTATACAATTTTGTTCCTCTTGCTTTTCCTGCTATAATCCTCATATCTAAACCTTTCTTTACTATTATCATTTTAACCCTTTTTTAAGCAAAGTCAATACTATTCATAGAAATGTAATATACATTTAACAGTTCTGTAATATATTTCTTGTTTTGTAATATTTTTCTATTGATTACTACTTTTTTCTTTAATTTTTTTATTATTTCTCGATATTTTTTCATAATGCAAAAAAACTATCCATAGTAGATAGTCTTTTGTAAAAAATATTTAATTAATCTTCTTTATTTACATCTTTCAATAATTCTAATTGAGAAATTAAAAGAGATTCCATTTTTGCTTTATATATATCAAATTGTTTTTTTACATCATCTAACTCTTTCGTTTTTAACGCAATTTCATTTTCTAACTCTTCTGCTTTCTTTTTAGCAGAACCTTTTGCTTCATTTACAATTTGGTCAGCTTGTTGTTTGGCTACATTTTTTATATCTTCTGCTGTAGTTTGTGCCATAACTAAAGTATCTTGTAATGTTTTTTCAATTGTTTTGTAATGTTCTAAACTTTTATTTAGTTCTTCTACTTTAGCTTTTAACTCTGATATTTCTTTGTAATTTTTACCATAGTCGACTGTTAAATCATCTAGAAAATCATCTACTTCTTCTACATTGTATCCATTCATCATTTGTTTAGAGAATTTTTTATTTTCTATATCTAATGGTGTAATCATAATTCCTCCTTATTAAAAGGCACAAAGACCCCTTGATATTTTCCTGTTAGTTAATTCCATTATTTTTTAGCCATGAAACTGATAATTTGTTTTTCATTTCTTCTCTAGCCATTTCATTTGTAATTTCATAATTTGATGGTGCAACTAAGAAAATAGAATTAGATACTTTTTGAATATATCCATCTAATGCATATACGCCTCCACTAATAAAATCTACTATTCTTCTTGCTACGTCTTTATTTACATACTCTAAGTTTACAATAACAGATTTTCTTTCTTTAAGGAAGCTACAAATTTCATCTGATTGTTCAAATGTTGTTGGTTGTGATATAACCATTTTTATTGCATTTGTTTGCCCTTGTTGCATATTTACAACCTTATTATTGTTTTTTCTACCAAATATTTTTTTATCTTCTTCTTCCTCTTCTTCATTATCATAGTCATAGATGTTCTCATCTTCATATTCTTCTGGCTCAGCTGAATCCATTCCAAATAGTCCCCAAACCTTATCCATTAATGCTCCTGACATAAAAAAACCTCCTAAATCATTTCATTTGTATTCATTTGTACTAAGTATCTACTTTTTTTCTATTGTTGTCAATAGTTTTTTAAAATGTAATCTTTTTTTAATATTTTTGTAATATTATTGTAACATTATTCTTCTACTTTGCTTAAGTCTGGATTTAATATTACTTCATCATATAAGCTTATCTTTTTATAGGATACAATATCTTCATTTGAAAATCCCATATTCTTTAACTCGTCTGTGTCATAAGGTTCTACAATGGAATATTTTTCTCCTTCTCTTTTTATTTTCACTAAAATTTTACTTAAATATCCTGCTCGATTTCTTACCACATACGATAGGTCGTTTTCTTTTACAATTGCTTGGTTTGGCACTTTTAACCCTTCTTCTCTCCACCAGATCAAATCAAAAGAAATTTTCCTATAACTGATTAATTCTTCAACACCTTTTTCTATTTTTAATATTAATACCATATCATCATTCTCTTCTTGCAAAACATAAGTAATTTCTGATGAAACTTCTACACCACTTGGTAGTCTTACTTTAACTTTATCTCCCACTTTAGCGTTTTTGGCTTCTTCTGTATTTGTGATTGTGGCAATATAGCAACTTGTATTATCAACGATTTTTCCGCATTCATCACTTGTAGGAATTATTTTGCCTGTTTTTAAATCTAATTTTTCTAAATATTCTTTACTCAAGCTTGAAAAGCACTCATCTGTTGGTTTTAATATATCTTCTAATCCATCGACTTTATAGGAAACCACTCCACTCTTAATTGAATTGATATATTCTGCTCCAGAATTCAATTCATTTTCATAGCCTTTTCTTTCTTCAATTAATTCTTTTAAATAAGAGCCTTGTGGACTTAAATCTCCAGCAATGTTTGCCTTTTTTGTAATTAATTCACCAATTTCCTTTTTATATTCCTCTAATTTGGCAGTATCACTTATATTTCTTATCTCCAATAACTTTTCATCAATTTGTGTTTCAATTGATTTAATATCACTAGTAAACAATTGTGTCTCATTAGACATGGCTTCTTGTATTTTTGTATCTAGTTGTGCTATTTTTTCCTTTAAAAATTCTTCATTTTTTGTATAATATCTAAAAACGGCTTCATTAACTGCAACTTTTTCGCCTTCAGATTTTATTTTCTCCATTCCATTTTTATAGTTTTCACCTTGTATAACCACTTCATCCCTTATGACATATCCTATGTCTGTTTCTTCTGAAGACAAAGTTCCCTCTTCTAATGTAAAAATATCTGTTGGTTGCTTAATTAATAAATAGATTGTATATATAACATATATGGCTATTAAAGCAACAGCTATATATATAATCATTCTCTTATTAAATTTTCTTTTGAATTTGTTTGGTTCTTTTTCTGGTTTTCCAAAATCTCTATTTTTTTGTTGTTTCAATTTTATTATCATTCCTTTCATTAAGGCATACTCAATCGTTCCTTAAATGTCTTTTAAAATGATGTTTATATTCTTTTGTAAGTCATCTTCTGCATTTAACCATTTGGTTTGTTTGTTCTTTCTAAACCATGTTAACTGTCTTTTCGCATATCTTCTTGTTTCCATTTTTATTTTTTCAATCATTTCCTCTTTTGTATATTTTCCATTTAAATAATCTACTACTTCCTTATATCCTAATCCTTGCATTGCAGTTGGAAACTTATCATATTTTTTTAATATTTGTTCAACTTCTTGAATTAGCCCTTGTTCTATCATAACATCTACTCTTTTATTGATTCTATTGTATAACTTTTCCCTATCCCAATTTAAAGCATACACTTGATAATCAAATTCTACCTCTTTTTTTCTAGATTCCATTTCCTGTTCTGTTTTTGTTTTTCCTGTGGCATGATAAATTTCCAATACTCTTAATATTCTTTTTTTGTCAGTGGGGCTTATCTTTTCTATTGCTTTTTCATCTATTTGTTTTGCCCTTTTATATAATTCTTCTAATCCTTTTTCTTTTGCCTCTTGTTCTAATTCTTTTCTATATTTTTCATCAAATTTAATATCTTGATATTCGATTTCATAAATCAAACTATCTATGTATAAACCTGTACCACCAACAATAATAGGCATTTTGCCCTTTCCTAAAATTTCTTTTATTGCTTTTTTAGCATCTTTTTTATAATCTGCTACACTATATCTTTCTTCTGGTGAAACATATCCAATTAAATAATGTTTAATTCCTTGCATTTCTTCAACAGTAGGTTTTGCTGTTCCAATATCCATATCTTTATAGATTTGCATAGAATCACAAGATACAATTTCCCCATTAATTTTCTTAGCTAATTCAATTGATAATGCTGTTTTTCCTGACGCTGTTGGTCCACATATAACAATCACTTTACTTTTCTGCATTTTGCACCCCATTATATATATTGATTATTCCTTCTTGTGTACTTGTTAAATATCCTTTTTCTATAAATATACATATGACAAATATTATGAACAGGATTACAAACCTCTTTTTTGCTTGTTTCTTTTCTATTTCTTCTTCTAGTATTTTATCAAATAAATTTGCTGTAAATGGTAACCATATCAATGCATTAAGCCCAGTAAAAACGATAAGTAATGTATTTGATACCGTTTTTTCTATCTCTGCACTTGGATATACTATATGAGAATTAGCCATATGATATATCCATAATGTTATCAAATAGGTTAGCACTAAACCAACCACTATAAAGATAACTTTTCTTGGTTTTTCTATATTTCCTAAATTATGCCATATCCATACAATGCTAATGGCTAATATAAAAACTGCTATCCCTATTATAATTGTCATTCTATTCTTCTCCTCTGCAACCTTTCTTTTTTCTATAACGTTTTATAGAACGCTTCAATTTCGTTATACATACTTTCTTTACTTTCTAGCAAATTTTCTTTCAATATCATATTTGGTCATTTTTATAGCTGTTGGCCTACCATGTGGACAAGTAAATGGATTTGGTAATGATAACAATTTATCCATTAAACTTTCCACTTCTTTTGCATCTAGTGCCATATTGGCCTTTACAGCTGCTTTACATGCAACTGTTGCTATAAATTTTTCTTCTTTTTCTTGTTTTGCGGTTCTTGCAACTGTATTAATCTCATCCAAAGTCTCTAGGAACAATTCCTTTGTATCTAAATCAATACAAACTGTTGGTACACCTGTTAATTTTATTGTATTTTCTCCAAATTCTTCTAAAGTAAACCCAGCTTTTATAAACATATCCATATTTTCTTTTGCAATATCCATTTCTTTATGTGTTAATGTTATCACATCCGGTAATAATAGCATTTGAGAATCTTTACTTGATTCACTATAATAATTTTCTTTTACTTTTTCATACATAATTCTTTCATGTGCCGCATGTTGATCGATAATATACATTTCTTGTCCCATTTCAATTATGATATATGTTTTAAATACAATTCCAACAAATTTGTATGCTGGTTTTTGATATTCTTCCATTCCTTCAAAAACAGATACATTGTCCTTTAATAAATCCATGTCTTTTTCTTTGGCTTTATCTTCTTCTAATTGATTGTCCTCATCTTGTATCGGTAATCTCCCAAAAAGTTTTGCATACATTTCGTTAAAATCATCTGATACCACTTTAGGATTATCCTTTAATTGTTCCATTTTTTCTTTTATTTCTTTAAACTCTTGTTTTATCTCTGGATGTTCAATTTTTTCAATGATTTCACTTGTATTATCCACTATTTTTTCATTTGTTGTGGATTGTTCATTTTCATCTACATTTGTTTCTTTGTTCTCATTCGTATTTTCTTCAATCTTGCTTATATCTGTTATGGTTTTTTCATCATGATTTGTTTCTATTGTATTTTCAGAATCTGGCTGTATTTCTTCACTTTTTTGTTCATTGGTCTGTGTTTCAAGACTCGTTTTGTTTTCTTGTTCGTTTGTTTCTTTTGCATCAGCACCATTTTCTTCTTGTTTTTCCTCTAATATATAAGTTTCTGGTTCTTCTTGAAGTTTTCTCTCAACGCTTTCTACTTGACTATCTGTATTTTTCTCTTGTAATTCTTTTTCTATATTTTCTTTCATCTGTTTTAGTTTTGCTAATATATCAGATGTATCCAATGGTTCTCCTATATTTAATTTAGTTTCTTTGTTCAGTATAGGATTATCTTCATTACGATTTTTTGCTTGATAAACATCTTCTATCACATTCGTTTTTATTTTACTTTCTGCATCTGTATATTCTTCAATTTGTTTCTCATTTTGTTTTCTAAAAGAAAATAAACCTCCTGCATTTTGTCTTTCTTGTTTTTCTTCTTTTAAATTTTTTAGTCTTTCTTCAAATGTTAATTCTCTTGCTACTTCTGTGTTTTCTTCATGTAATGCTTTTTCTGAATTGGCTACTAATTCTGTTTTTAATAATGTATCTTTAATCGCATGATAAACTGCTTGAAATATTTTATTCTCTTCTTCAAATCTAACTTCTAATTTGGCTGGATGTACGTTAACATCTACTTTTGCTGGGTTCATTTCAATATTTAATATGACAAATCCAAATTTTCCAATTGGAATTAATCCTTTATAACTTTGCTCTGTTGCTGCTGTTAATGTTTTATCTTTTATATATCTTTTATTAACAAAAAACAATTGATTAGAACGATTAGAACGTGCAATTTCTGGTTTTCCTACAACGCCTGCAATATGAATATCTTCATATTGATAAGAAACTTCCATCACGCCATTGGCAATATCTTTTCCATAAATACTGTATATAACATTTTTGATATCTCCACTGCCGTTTGTTTGTATAACGGTTTTTCCTGTATTAATTAATTTGATAGCAATATTCGGATTTACTAATGCAATCCTTGTAATGACATCTTCTATATATCCTGATTCTGTATAATCTTTCTTTAAAAATTTATATCTAACAGGCGTATTAAAAAATAGATTTCTAACGGTGATTGTGGTTCCCGTTTTACAACCAGCCTCTTCTTTTTCTAAAACATTTCCTGCTTCTACAACCACTCTATAACCAATTTCTTGTTCTTGTGTTTTGGATACCATTTCCACATTTGCAATTGCTGCAATACTTGCTAATGCCTCCCCTCTGAATCCCATTGATGTAACTGTATCTAAATCATCTGCACTCCTAATTTTACTTGTTGCATGTCTTTCAAAAGCAATTTCTAAATCATCCTGCGCAATTCCTTTTCCATTGTCACTTACTTTTATGTAAGAAATTCCTCCATTTTTAATTTCTACTGTTATATTGGTTGCACCTGCATCAATTGAATTTTCTACCATTTCTTTTATAACTGAAGCTGGTCTTTCGATTACTTCACCAGCTGCAATTTTATTAATTGTTAAATCATCTAATAAAACAATATTTCCCATTATTTCCTCCCTCTTTTGTTTCTAGTTACTTTGGTGCTATTATATCATTTTCTTCTTCTTTTTGTATAGGTTTTCACGAAAAATTTTAAAAAAGGGAAATTTGAGTTCGTCCCCAAAATCCCTTTTTCTATTCGACACTTTTTAAACTTCCTATCATATCTATTTTCTTTAATGTAAAATAGGTAACCAAATTGACTATAATTGAAAATACAAGTGTAATAGCAACTGCATATATATAACTAATTGGATGAATCACTTTTTCAAATCGTAACATATTAATTTCACAAGTTCCTAAGATATAGAAATTTAGAAAATAGCCTGCTACTAATCCCCATATAATACCAATAATCGTTAGTAAAATCGTTTCTCTTGTAACATAATCATAAACTTCTCTATCATAAAATCCTAATACTTTTATCGTTGCTAATTCTCTGATTCTTTCACTTATATTAATATTTGATAAATTATATAATACAACAAATGCCAATAGTCCTGCTGAAATAATCAAGACAACGACAACATAATTTAGCGAATTCATCGTATCATCTAATGTTTTCATTGTTGTTGCTGTTAAAGTGACCGTTGATATTTCATTTTTTGCCACCATTTCCTGCATAATTGCTTCTTCTTGTTCTTCACTCAAGTTATTGTCCTGAACTAACAATACATTTGTACTATATACTTCTCCAAAGACTTGTTGATATAACTCTTTTGACATATAGACATAATGGCTAATATAATTTTCTGTTATCCCTACCACTTTTATTTCCTTTTGTTCATCATCAAAAGTGGTTATGGTTATGGTATCTCCTATTTTTGCATTGACTAATTCTGCTAGCTTATCTGTTATAATAGCACCTTCATCTGATAATGTAAATGGTTCTTCTGTTTTAATATCTCTTAATTTTATTGTTTTATCAATTTCTTGATTATCTTTTGGAATAACGATTTGAACAGTTTCACTATTATTTTCTTTCCCGTGCTGTTCCAGACTCCATATACGTTTCTACCACATCTTGTATCTCTTCTTTTTGTTTTAATTCTTCTATATAATTATCTTTTTGTTCTGTTGTTAAAGCGGTTTTTAAACTTACTAACATATCATAATGAAATATATCCTCGTACTGATTTGGTAAAATAGATGATATAGAATCTTTTAGACCAAAACCGGCTAATATCAGAGACGTACATCCCATAATTCCTATAATCGTCATTAAAAATCTTTTCTTATATCTAAATATATTTCTGACAGTAACTTTATGTGAAAATTTTAATCGTTTCCAAATAAAGCCCAGTCTTTCTAGTAATACTCTTTTTCCATATTTGGGTGCTTTCGGTCTTAATAGTATTGCTGGTGTTGCTCTTACTTCTTTTAAAATAGTATATAAAGTTGCTCCCACAATACAAATATAGATTAATCCTAATCCAGTTGAAGAATATTGATGATTAAAAGATACAATAAATTCTGGCAATGTATACATCATTTCATACATATCCCATATAATTCTAGGTAATAATTGGAATCCAATATTCATTCCAATTATCCCACCAATAATACAAGCCAAACTAGAATAAATTAAATATTTTAACATAATATGAAATTTATTATATCCTAACGCTTTTAAGGTTCCAATTTCTTGTCTTTCTTCTTCTACCATTCTTGTCATAGAGGTTAGCGATACCAAAGCTGCAATTGCAAAAAATACGATTGGAAATACGACACTTAAATTTTCTATACTTTCTGTATCTTGTATATAGCTACTATATCCTGCATTTTGCTCTCTATCTAAAATATACCACTTGGCTTTTTCTATTTCGGAAACTTTTTCTCTAGCATCAATCAATTTTCCTTCTGCTTCTTGTATCTTCGTATTAAATTCTGCTCTAGCATTTTCCAATTCTACTTCTGAATCTGCAATTTCTTGTTTTGAAGCTTCCAATTCTTTTTTAGCATTTGCAATTTGTGTATAAGTCGTTTGCTTTGTTTTCTCTAAATTAGCTTCTTGACTTTGAATTTCAGCTCTTGCACTGTCAATTTGTACTTCTGCCTTTTGTAATTCTTGTCTGCCACTTGTAATTTGATTATCAATCTCAGTAATTCCTGCTTCAATGGTCTGTTTATTGGTTTCATATACTTGTTTGGTTGCTTGCAATTGTGCAATTTCCTGATAAATCGCATTTATTTCTTCTTCTGTTTCTGCTGTTTCTAATTCAGCTTGCTTTTCAGTTATCGAATTGTCCGTAATTTTTATAGCATTATTGATATTGTCTAATGTGCTTTGTAGTCCGGGATTTTTGTTGTTCTGCTTCTTCAAATCCTTTTTCTGCTTCTATTTTTTCATTATTCAAGCGAAGTGCATTTTTTGCCACTTCCGTTTTAGCCGCTTCAATTTGTGCTTCTGCATTTGCAAACTGTTGATTACTACTACGTTCATTACGGCTAATCTCTGATTCTCCAGCTTCTATTTGGGCTTTTCCTTCATTAATTTTATTTTCTGCATCTTGAAGCTCGGTTTCTCCATTTTGTTTTTCTGTATTAAATGCTTCTTCTGCTTTTGTAATTTCTGCATTTGCTTCATCAATTAATTCTTGATATCTTGCATTTTCTCTTTCCTCTTTTATTGCTTCTATTTTATCCTTTGTTTCTTCTACATAATTCTCATATTTATTACTTCCAGTCTGATATTTATCTGCATTTTCTAAAGTGATATAAATTTCTGTATACACTTCTGAATTCACATTTTCTCTATTGACATAGATATAGTAATTAATGACACCTGTTCCTAATTTTGTGCTTCCTCTTTCTCTTGATATGTACAAAGGACTTTCTACCACACCTACAATTTTTAATGTTTTATTTTTTAAATATTCTGTTGCTTCTTCATCTGTTGTTCCTGTTTCCTCTGTTTTTTCTGGTTCTATCTCTATACTATCACCAATCTTTTTTCCTGTTCCTTCTAGGAAATCTTTTTCTACCACACATTCATCTATATTTTCTGGCATACTACCTTCTACTAGAACTGGTTTATTTACATCATCTACACATAAAATTTTTGCAACGATTTCTTTATCATTTGTTTTTATCAATCCATCCTTACTATATGTACCATACACATTTTCAACATTTTCTATGTTAGATAAAGCTTCAATATCACTATTGGTTAATCCAAGTGTTGACAACACTTCTATATCATATACATTTTGATTTTTATAATAGGTATCAATGGAGTCTACCATATCTGGTGAAGCTGCTCTTAATCCTGCAAAAAAGCCTACTCCTAATAAAGCCATAAGCAAAATAGAGATAAATCGTTTATAGGATTTCTTAATTTCTTTAAAACTATCTTTTAGCAATGCTTTTTTTAATTTCACTCGCATCACCTCCAAAGTTCAATTTTGTCCTTTTGGGCAGTTTTGTCCTTTTAGGGACGTTTCTGTTTGGGACATTTTTATGTGAACTAATATTTTTAGTAATCTAACTTCTATATTTAATTTTTCAAAGCTTTTTACATTTATTAATATGATTGCTTGAAGCCTAAACTAGGTTACATAAAAATGTCCCAAACAGAAACGTCCCCAATTGGACACTACCATTCTATATTTTCTACTGGTATTGGATTTGGATTTGTCTCAATACTTTCTGCCGTTCCATTTTTGAATCTAATAATCTTATCTGCCATTGGTGCAATTGCTGCATTATGGGTTATGATGATAACCGTCATATTTTCTTTTCTTGCTGTATCTTGTAATAATTTTAAGATTTGTTTTCCTGTTTTATAATCTAAAGCTCCTGTTGGTTCATCACATAATAATAATTTAGGATTTTTTGCAATAGCTCTTGCAATAGCTACCCTTTGTTGCTCTCCCCCTGACAATTGAGATGGAAAATTCTTTTTTCTGTCTGCTAATCCCACCTTTTCCATGACTTCATCTGGACTTAAGGAATCTTTACAGATTTGTGTTGCCAATTCTACATTTTCAATTGCTGTCAAATTTTGTACCAAATTATAGAATTGAAATACAAATCCAATATCTTCTCTTCTATATTTTATCAATTGCTTATTTTTTAATTTTGCTACATTTTTTCCATCGACAATGACATCTCCTGATGTCGCACTATCCATACCGCCTAGAATATTTAAAGCTGTCGTTTTTCCTGCTCCAGATGGTCCTACAACCACTACTAATTCTCCTTTTTCTATCGAAAAATTCGTATTATCTAATGCTTTTATGATGATTTCTCCCATTTTGTATTCTTTACAAACATTTTTAAATTCTATATATGCCATATGATCTCTCCTCTCTTTAAGAGATTTTATTCTTAAGTAAAAAATTTTCTTCTCATTTTTCTTATGACATTATATCATATGAAATTAAAAAGTAGAAGAAATTCTTACCATTTTATATGTGAATTTTAAGTGAACGCTAAACGAATTTTACGAAAAGCAAAATAAAACTTTAAGGATTTTCCTTAAAGTTTAAACCATATATTCTATTGTATTTTCTTTAAAATATTTATGCATTTCTTCTAATAAAAATCTTTTTCCATCTTCTCTTAAATCTGCTTTATACATATATTTTCCTTTTCCTCTACCTTGCATTTTTTCTTTATCATAAATTTGAATGGCATTTGGAAAAGCTTCCTCATTAATTTTGGTATGAACAAAACTATATGTCATAAAAATAATTTCAAAAAACACCTGTTGTTTGGCTTTTTTAGAAAGTTTTTGATTTAATTCTATCAACAATTCCTTATATAAGTTTTTCCAATTTTCAACCATAATCACCGGTGCAATTAAGATTCCTACCTTATATCCAGCTTCACTTAGTTTGTTAATTGCCTCTATTCTTTCTTCTAATCTAGATGTTCCAAATTCCACACGATTAATAATTTCTTTTGGATTTACACTCATTCTAATAATCACTTTTCCTTGATGATTTAAATTCAATATATTGTCTACCATAGAAAATTTCGTTGGTAAAGTCAAAAAACCTTTTTTAGAATCTTTAAAATTTTCAATCGTCCAAACCAAATTATTTGTAATCGTATTTTCTAATACTAAATCACTATTGCTACCAATCTCAAATGTTAATTCTTTCTCAGAAGTCTCACTTGTCTTGATAATTTTCTCCAACATTTTTTCTCTGTTCACAAATAAACGTAAATAAGCACATTTGTTATAATTACAAACCAGATAACAATACATACAAGCAGCTGTACAACCAGAAGAAGTATAGGGTACTAAAAAATCTGAGGTTTTACGGTTAGGAACAAATTTATGTGTTTTTCTAACACCAATAATCAAATTACGCTTCATATCCATAAATTCTTTATTCGATTTTTTTCTCATTTCTTCAATATTATTATGATTTTCAATTTCTATTTTTGGCACTTCTTTATATTTTTCCATTAATTCTTTTCCCAAATCATAATTTAAAATCTCTTTTTCAAAATAAATCACCTTCGGTTTAAACATCTAAATCATCCTTTCATGACTTAGTTTAACCAAAAGCAAATTTTTTAATCAAATGGGTCAAATGGGGACGTGCCAAAATGGACAAAAATTGTCCAAAAGGGACAGACTTGCTGAATAAAATCAGAAGTCTGTCCCTTTTGATATCATTTTGAAACGATTTGGCATGTCCCTAACGTTCATAAGTTACGTATTCATATATGAATTTATTCTCTGCATCTTCCGGACCTTTTTCTCTACTAATTTCTTTCCAAATTTCTTTATCTATTTTAGGAAAGAAAGCATCTCCATCAAAATCTTTATCAATTTCTGTTACATACATTTTCTTCACATATGGCATTAGTAAATTATAGATAATTGCTCCACCTATTACAAATGCCTCTTCTTCATTTTCTATATATTCTTGTATTTGTAACATAGAATGGACTATTTCTACATTTTCATCATTTACTTTAAAGTCCGGATTTTGTGTAAATACTATATGTTTTCTATTTGGTAAGACTCTTCCTAATGATTCAAATGTTTTTCTTCCCATGATAATGGTATGTCCTGTTGTTAATTTTTTAAATCTTTTTAAATCATCTGATAAATGCCATAATAATTCATTGTCCTTTCCAATGGCATTGTTTTTTGCTTTTGCTACAATAATACTTAACATTTTATTTTTCCTTTCGTCTAATTCTTTTCTATGCCTTTGATAACAATTAAATCGCAACTGGTATTTTACCAATTTTCACGTCTTTGTTATAATCATATCCTTCCACTTCAAAATCCTCTACTTTAAACTCATAGAAATCTTTTGTTGGATTTTTGATTACCAATTTTGGTGTTACATCCATTGGTTCAGCTTCTAATAATTTTTCAACCAATGGAATATGTCTATCATAAATGTGACAATCTCCTATATTATGTGTTAGTGTTCCTACTTCTAGTCCTGATACTTGTGCAAACATACATTGTAAAGCTGCATATTGCATTAAATTCCATCCATTTGCTGTCAACATATCTTGTGAACGTTGATTTAAAATTAGATGTAATTTTCCTTCTTTAACTAACCATTGTGTTCCATAAGCACATGGTTCTAATTCCATATCTTTTAATTCTTCATGATTAAATAAATTTGTCATAATTCTTCTGCTTGATTGATCATGTTTTAATAGATATAAAACATAATCTACTTGGTCCATCAATTTTATACCTTCTTTTGTTTTGAATTCATATTTTTTTCCTAATTGATATCCATAGGCTTTTCCAATGGTTCCTTCCTGATTGGCCCATTGATCCCAAATATGAGAATGCAATTCACTGATTTTATTAGATTTCTTTTGCCATATCCATAATATTTCATCTATTGCATTTTTAAATGTTTTTGTATTGTTCCTTAATGTTATCATTGGAAATTCTTTTCCTACATCATATTTATTTTGTACACCTACAATAGAAAAATAATTTGCTTCTTCTCCATCATCCCATCTTGTTCTTACATTTGTTCCTTTTGATGTATATCCATTTTTTATAATTTCTTTGCAAGTTTTTATGAATTGTTCATCTGCTTGTGTCATTTTTTATCCCTCCCATTATTTTATTTTTTTCAATATATCAAACTTTGTATTTTTTTGCAACTTATAACATCTTTTTTATATCTTCATAGATATAAAATGAACCAATCACAAAAGAAACACAATCTGTTTTACTTTTGCAAAATTGTACTGCCTCTTCTAATTCCATCTCATATATTTCCACATTTTGGTTAACTTTTTTTGCATATTTAACCATTGAATGATTATCTGTATATCTATTCTTATCATTTCCATTTGTAAAAATATACACATTACCCTCTTCTAAAATATCTTTTATTATCTTTTTATAATCTTTAGATTTCAATACTGAAATGACATAAATCTTTTTTGCTGCTTTATAATATATATCTATTGTTTCTTTAAGATTTTCTATCGCTTGTTCATTATGCCCTCCATCAAATATAATGGTTGGGTTTTCATATATTGTTTCAAATCTTCCTTTATGAATAACTGTCATTAGTCCACTTCTAATAGCTTCTTCTGTAATAACATATCCATTCTTCTGTAATATATCGCAACATTCCAATACTAAACTAGCATTTTGAGTTTGTCTTTTTCCTTTTAAATTTACTTGTACATTTTGATATTGTTTATAGTCAAATATCTCATATCCATTTTTCACTCTTTCATTTTGTATATCTGTTTTTTGAATAATATGTAATGTATTTTGTTTTTCTTGACAAGTTTGAATAATTAGCTCATCTATTTCCTGTTTTTGTGCCATGTATACTGTTTCAGAATTTTCTTTGATAATTCCTGCTTTTTGTTTTGCTATGTTTTGTATGGTATCTCCCAAAACTTGCATATGGTCATATCCTATAGATGTAATAACAGAAATCATAGGCTGAATAATATTTGTGCTATCATATAAACCGCCTAACCCCACTTCCATTAAAACAATGTCTACTTTTTCTTTGTAAAAATATATAAGTGCAACAATTGTAAAAAATTCAAAAAAACTAATTTCTATATGTTCCTTCTCCATTATTTGTTGTATTTCTTGATATATTGTTTGCATGTCTTCATCTGTAATATTTTTGCCATTTATACTAATTCTTTCATTATAACAAACCAAATGTGGTGAAATAAATTTTCCTACCTTTAAGCCGTTTTTCATCAAAATGCTATTTAGCATTTCTATAAAACTTCCTTTTCCATTGGTTCCTGTTACATGTATATATTTTAATTTATCTTGTGAATTTCCCAATAATCCCATTACTTTTTTCATCTTTTTTACTGACATATTATCCGCTTTTCCATTTGATAAATTTTGTATATATTCTTGTATATTCATTTTTACATTCCCTTCTCTTAATCATCCCATTTAGGCACATACTCTTCTTCATGTTCTCCTAATTCTTGCATATATCCATTTTTTATATCTAATTGATACACATATTCTTCTATTTCTTGGTATTCTTCTTTTGTTAACTTTCTATTCAAATCTTTTATTTCTTTCGCCTTATATGTAGGAAAATATTGTGCCATAATATCAACATACACATTTTCATCTACATTTTCTTTTATCCATTTCAATATTTTTTTGCTATTTTCTATATGATTAGGTAATACCAAATGTCTTATCATAATGCCTTTTTGTATCATACCTTGATTATTAAATTGAGGACTCCCTACTTGTCTATACATTTCTAGTATTGCTTTCGTTGCTATTTCAAAATAATTTTCAATTTTAGAATATTTTTTTCCAATTTCATTATCATAATATTTTAAATCTGGTAAATACACATCTATATATCCTTCTAATAATTTTAATGTTTCTATTCTTTCATAGCCATTTGTATTATAAATAATGGGTATTGTCAAACCATTTTTCTTAGCTATTTTTATTGCTTCAATAATCTGGAGTGTATAACTCGTCGGCGTTACTAAATTTATATTTTCTGCATGTTTATTTTGTTGTTCTAAAAATATATCTGCCAATTCTTCTATTGAAATTTCTCTTCCTTTTCCCTCTTGACTAATTTCATAATTTTGGCAATATACACAATTTAAATTGCAGTTAGAAAAAAACACAGTTCCTGAACCGTGTTCTCCACTTATGCAAGGTTCTTCAAAATGATGTAGTGAATATAAAGCAATTTTGATTTTATCTGTACTTTTACATCTTCCTATTTCATTTTTTGTTCTATTTACACCACATTCATGTGGACAAATTTTGCATTTTTCTAAGTCCATTTTTTCTCCTTCAATTGTTTCATTTATTTTTACTAACCATTTTTTACACTTTTTACATATACATTTCCACTTTCGTCTGTTTTTAATGTAACTTCTTTTTTTGTAAATTTATCCATATTATCTTTTACAAATTGTTGTATGTTTGTTTCAGGTTCTGTACTTTTTACTGTTCCTATTGTTTCATCATTTAAATTTTTTATTTGAATATTATATTCTGAACTTGTTGTTTCATAACCTTCTGAATAATCTTCTAAATATTCTACAATTTGAACAATATATCCTTCTTCTTGTCTTTCTATCTTATCTAATAAAAATACATCTTCTTCGTTATCTAATGCACTTCCTATTGCATAATATGTATTGGTTTCTTGATTATATGCCATATATTCATATCCACTTTTAGGAAATTCTTTTTGAAAATCTTGTCCAAATATTTCTTTTGCTTTATCTTGCAATTGCTGGGCTGATAATTCATATTCTTCTAAATTCTTTTTTACCACTTCCCATACCCAAATATCTGGTGCGTCATTTACATTCTCAAATGTTGGTAATGCTTCTCCAGTAATTTCTCTCCACATATATAGTTTTTGCAAATATGTTTCTATTTTATTAATTTCATCAATTGTTATTTCATTATTTCTGTTAGCAGTTATTTTATTTTGTTTATATATATACATTCCAATAAATATGATTAATAAAATGAAAATAGTAACAATTAATTTTTTCATGTGCAATCCTTCTCCTAAAAGTTTTTATTTTATTATATTCCTTTGTTTTATTATATCTTATTTTTTCTATTTTACCATACTTTATCATTATTTTTTATATTTTTTTAAATTTGTGACAAGTTTCGACATCTTTTTATTTTTTACTTTGCTATAATTTTGTTTGGTAACTAAAGAAAAGGGGGAAAAAACATGAATGTTGTAAAGTTATATGACAAAGATAGTAGAGTTATTGGAAATATGACTGGTCAAATAACCATTTCTATTTACAATGGTGAATTCAAAGGACATCCTAATTTCTTAATTCAGGCAGATCATTCTGTATCTGAAATTGCTGACATTATTGAAGATGTTTTGTATTCTTATTAAGGCTTCTATATGTAGCCTTTTGTTTTTTCTCTTTGTTAAACCTTCACTCTTAATTTCATGTGTTTAAAAAAATATCTACTTATATATAACTATTGTAAAATGAAATCTATCATAAAACAAGAAAGATGCATGGATCAAAACGTTCCATGCATCTTTCTTGTTTCTATATATACTAAAGTTAATTTTTTTCTATGTCTTTTCTTCTAATAATTTCACTTTTTTCGTCTTTACTATCACCATTCCTATTAGGAGTATCACTGTTCCAATGTTTAACATATTTGCCAATTTCATAATCGTTGTTTTTTCATATGTTAAAGTATATGTTCCACTTTGATGAATGGTTGCTTGTAAAAATCCGTTATCACTTTCCACTAACTCGATTTTTTGCCCATTTATTTCTAATTGATATCCCATATAATAAATTCTTGGTAATTCAATTGTCATTTCTCCTGAAGTGGTTGCTTCAAAAGTTAAATCTGGAACATCATCTATTATTTTTGTGATTTCTCCTGTTCCGCTTTTAATGATAATATCTTTATTTCGATTATTAAAATATTCTAAATTTTTTAAAGCTTTTTCTGGTAAATATTCTTTTTCATTTCCCATAGACTTTGCATTATTAATATTGTAAATATCCATTTGTGATTCTTCTAAATGATCTATATTTACATAGGTTCCTATTAAAGTAAATAGCAATAATATACAGCAAATTACATTAAACCATTTTTTATTCTCTACCTGTTTTAGGCAAATACCCGCTATCAGTATGGCTCCAAATGCTATATAAATAACTAGTCTCCATGGAAATTGTAAAGCTTGTAAAATATCTGGTATATAATACCATGGAAATAGATTTGTTATCATAATAATGGATAAAACTGTAAAAGCCATTAAAAATATCCATAATTTTTCTTTCCATAGTTTTTTCTTAATAACAAAAAATAGACTAATAAAAAACATAACCGTTACAAATAATTGTAAATTATATCTTATAAAATGAAAATCAATTTCTCTATTAAATGCAAATAATTCCCCTATTGAAATTGTACTATATTTTAATCCACCTTTTCCTGTCATATAGTTTGGCATAAATATACCATAGCTTCCCCTTAATTTTATTTCTAATAATGGCATCCAAAATGAAGATGTCAATAACAGAATTAACCCAGAAGCTTTTAATAAGTATACTATATTTTTCTTTGTAAATATCTGTTTAAAATACACCACAAAAAATGTTACAAGTATCATTAAAGTAAAATATATGGTCATGGCTAAATGAGAATATATCGCTAATGTATACCCTCCCACAAAACATAGAAAAAATCGCTTATGATTATTTTCAATTAAATACAATAATCCCAGTACAATTAATGGAATAGCAACAGGGATAAATATTTCTGAAAAAGCATCTCTAACAAATATTTCTGCTAAATGATATGGTGCTGTCATATAAAATAAAGATAAGATTGTTGCTATTTTTTTGTTTTTAAATATCTTCTCTCCTAAAAGATAAAATGTAACACCTGATGCCAACAAAGTTATCCATTGTGTAATACGCATCCCAATAGCAACATTTCCAATGTCAAAAATACTTAATATTTTTGTGATATAGCCTGCTGTTAAATGTGGAATAGGTGGATAAAAAAATCTTGTTCCATATCCTAAATCATTTGCTATATATTTTAATGGCTCTTGTACTGTTAAATTATCCCAAGATAATTGGTCTACAATTGCTGTGATTGTAGCTAAATGAAAGTCTGTGTCATGTCCTTTAATATATCCATTTTTGACATCTAGTAGCATAATGATGATGCTAAAAATAAAGATTACTATAATATATTTTATTTTTTGTTTCATACATCTCACCTTTTATTTTTCTTTCGTGCTTTATTATATTACATTCGTACTCTATTCGCAATATTTACTCTACTTTTTTAATTCAAATGGCTACTCTATATTTTTCGGTTTTTTTCCCTAAGTTAATTGTACTTTTATTTGTAATATCTTTTTTAGGAATTAAATACATTTCCAAATCCGCATTCAATATGAATATAAAATCAATATTTGTATTTATTATAGTTTTATATTCTTTTCCTTTTGTTCCACCACAACTTTTTAAAGCAATTTGATATATATTATTTTTTGTTTTACATCCTGTTGCCTTTACTTGTACTGTTTTTAAAAACCCATCTTTTTCTATTACTAAGTCATAATCTTGTGTATCATTTAATGGAATTGATACAGTATATCCTCTTGTGCTAAAATATGCTATTGCCATTCCTAAACCTGAATTCCCTTTTTCTTTATTATTATCAAACTTCATGGAACTCTTCCTTTTTTAAACATTTGTTTGTTGTTTTGTGTAAAAATAAAATACAAGTTAAACTTGTATTTTATGGTGGGCAGGGAAGGATTCGAACCTTCGTACTCAAATGAGAACAGATTTCTTACTACTATAGTTTTCACTACCATAATGAATATAATTATGTTTGTAGTCTGGACTTTCTCTTTATCTTTTTCAAGATACCAGGTATAAAGTCTCTACACTCGGAAATTTCTTTCCTAGCTCGGGATTGTCATCAGCCTAACTGTTAAGAGTTCCCCGAATTAGCCCGGTGTTCATCATATAATCACTTATATGAGCTGCAAGTTTAGGTTTTGATTAACCAAAGACCACAGTCTGCCGCCTTTAGCCACTCGGCCACCTACCCATATATTTATTTTATTGGTGCTCCCTCAAGGATTCGAACCTTGGACCCACCGGTTATGAGCCGGTTGCTCTGACCAACTGAGCTAAGGGAGCATGTATGTTATCCTTTCTTAACGCAAGATAAAGTATAAACTATTTTCTTTTTGTTGTCAATAGATTTTTTAAAATTCTTGCAATTTTTGTATCATTTCAACATATATATCGAAGCTGTAAGTAGTTGATGTATCACAAAAGGAGTTAGCAAACTAACTCCTTTTATATGCTTTTGATTAATAATTATCTGAACCTTTTCCCTCAGGTAATGCTGGGTATTGCACTACAATTCTTATCTTTGTAATATATTTTATAGCTCTTACAATTTTACTATTTTTAATTCTTTGCCATAAACTTGGTTTTGCTTCAAAAGTTACCGCTTGTTCATATTGTTGTTGTGCCACATTTACTTGTTCTACATTTTGTTCTGCTTCTACTTGCTCTACTACTGGTGCTGTATCTTCTACTGGTGTTGGTATAGATTTTAATGCATCTGCTACTTCAATTCCTATATAACTCAAGGCTTTTGATCTATCTTCTATTCTTTCCATATCAATTTCTATATGTAAGTTTGATTCTAGATTTGTAATTCTTGCATTTAATAGTTTCATTGCGTCTTGATAATTTTGAGATTTCTTTCCTTTTGATTTTCCAACAATATTTAATGTTTCAATGATATCTTCAGAAAATTCGTCTTCTGCTTTTTTTACTTGGTCTTTCCAATCTTTTTCTTTATTATCTACAATTTCAACCAACTCTTTTAATCTTCCTGATAAAGCTATATTTTGTTCTCTTTGTCTTATTAATTCTTCTATTTTCTTTGTATTTTCTTCAAATTGATTTGTAGCATACTCAACTAACCCATATGCTGCTTTATATACACTTATTGGAAAGTTTTTCTTTTTTGGATATTCAATTAAATATGTTTTGATAGATTCTATTAAATCTTTAAAATAAGAATCATCTTCTAATTGTACAATTTGTTTCTTACTGTTTGGATTGATAAGTTTATGTACTTTATCTATATTTGATAATATTTTCTCCTCAGTGATAACCATTCTCACATTTACTATGCCAGATCTAGACATGTAAATTACCTCCTTTTATCTTAAGCATATTTCTTTATTTACAATTATAATTATACATTAACCTACAAAAAACTACAATACCAACGGAAGATTTTTTTTTTAAGTTTTTGTTACAAAAATATTACAATTTTGTTACATTTAGTATTTTTGGCTTACTTATAGCTTATTACGCGTTTCCGTAGTTTTTATTCATTATAAAAAATAGAGTAGAAATTTTGCATTGTTATCTTATTTTAAATTCCCAAAATTTCTACTCTTATTTTCATGCTTCATTTCTATAATACAGTTTTCATTTCTTCAAATCTTTTTACTTTTTGTGTTGTTGTTTTAATTAGTTCTTTATTAGTTACTGATATTTCTCTAACATATTTATATGCTGGCATTGTTTTATTAACTTTTTTTATTTCTTGCCAGATTTTTTCTTTTAATTCTTCTGGATTTTTTGTTCCAAATACTTCTTCTACTAATTCTTCGTCATAAACAATTTTTGCACATATTTTGTAATCTCCATCATCTTCTGGTTTTCCATAAACAAATGATTCTTTTATACCTTCAATTTTATTAATTAATATTTCGATTTCTTCTGGATAAATATTTTTTCCATTTTTTAATACGATAACAAATTTCTTTCTTCCAGAAATAAACATAAATCCATCTTTATCAATTCTAGCTAAATCTCCTGTATGTAACCAACCATCTTCTGTTATCGTTTCTTTTGTTGCTTCTTCATTGTTATAATATCCAAGCATAACAGATGGCCCTTTTACTAGTAACTCTCCAATCCCTTCTTCATTAGGATCTTCGATTTTTACATCTAAACTCGGAAATGCTTTTCCAATAGAACCTAATCTTTGATATTTATCATCTTCTACTGAAATAACTGGTGAACTTTCTGTTAATCCATACCCTTGACGTAATATAAATCCTAGTTCATTAAATCCTTTTTCTGCTTCTGGATCAAGTGCAGCTCCTCCTGCTACAAAAATTCTTATATTTCCACCTAGTGTATCATGAATTTCTTTAAATAATTTTTTTCTAATATCAATTCCAAATTTTAATAAAAATTGACTAATTTTGATTCCTTTTTGTACTGTTTTTAATTTTCCTTTTTTCTCAATGGTTTTCATTACTTTTTTATACATTGTTTCAAACAAAATTGGAACTGAAACCATCACACTTACTTGATATTCTTTTAAATTATCTGCTATATGTCTAATACCTTCGCAAAATGCAATTGAAGAACCTCTAGAGAGTGGATATAAAAATCCAGTTGTACATTCAAATGTATGATGTAGTGGTAAAAAAGATAAAAATCTATCAGTATCATAAATTCTCAAAACAGATGTAATATCCATTATGTTTGCACATATATTTTTATGTGATAGCATAACCGCTTTTGACATAGCTGTTGTTCCTGATGTAAATAACATAATAGCCATATTTTCTGCATCAATCTTCGCGTCTAAAAATTCTCTATTTCCTGCTTCTAATAATTCTTTTCCTTGTTTGATTAATTCATGTTCAGAATATACACCATTTTCTTCTTTTTCTAAATCCATTGAAATAAAATATTTTACTTGTGTATTATTATCATTTTTTATTTTTTTCATAATTTCATCATATTTTTCAGAATACACTATCGCTTCCACTTCTGAACGAATCATTAAACTCTCTATCTCATTTTCTGGTAAAGACTTATCTAAAGGAACAATAATACCTGTTCCTGTAACGACAGCTAAATAAACAATTCCCCATTCATATCTATTTTCTGAAATAACAGCTACTCTTTTATCTTTTAATCCCATATTTACGAATTTAGTTCCTAATGCTTTTACATCATCTCTAAATTCTTTATGTGTAATTTCTTTGAATTTTCCTTCCTCTTCTGTCTTGAAAACATATGCTGGTCTATTTCCATAAAGTTCTCCAGATTTTTCTAACATATCTCTTAAATCTGTAAATTTCATAAATTCATGTATTGGCTCTCTCATCTTATATCCCCCATTTACTTTATTTTTAAACCTTCAATAATCGTATTTTCAAATTCTTTATATAAATGCATGATATCAATCTCTTTTTCGTTTCTTAATTTATATACCAATGTTGAACAAATGAGTCCATATATTTCAGAAGCAATCACTTTAGGATTTCCTGCTTTTATTTGCTTTTTATCTATTCCTTCTTTTACAATTTCTTCAATTTTTTTTATATAGTCATAAATATGTTTTTTACATTTTTGATTTCTGGCTTCATTTCCCCAGAATTGACTTAATAAAATTGTTATTAGATCTTCATATTTTATAACGATCTTGATTTGTATTAAAATAACGGCTTTCAATTTGTCTATATAATTGTCATACTTTGCTGTTTTTATGTCTATACTATTTTGTAATAATTTCATACCTTCTTCTATTAAAAAATTAAAAATTTCTTCTTTACTTGAAAAATGATAATATAAAGTCCCTTTTGCAACACCTACTGTTGCTGTAATTTCTTCTATGCTTGTTGCATCATATCCTTTTTCAGCAAATAATTTCATTGATGTTTCAAAAATTTTTCTTTTCGTTTTATTCATTTTCTAAACATCCTTTCAATATGTTATATCAATGTCTATATTATATATGTAAAGACTCAATATTGCAATATTTTTTAATGCTTTTATACTAATTATTCTAAAAAACAAAAGAGAAAAAACACATTTTTCCTCTTTTGTTCTCTTTATTTTATCAAACATATAATACAAAAAATTAAAATTTCAATTATAACGCTAATACATAATGCATAATTTGTAGCTCTTATTCCTATGTCATTTAATTTATCAAATTTATCTATCATTCGATTTATTTCTTTTTGTGAAGATATTTTTTTATTTTCCATATATTCTTTTGCTAAAAACCTGGCTTTAATCATTGCATCATTTTCTAAGTAACTTCTTACAAGATAATATAAAAATCCACCCATAATTAAGATAGCTAAAAACATCATTTTATAGGGTAATACTTTATATATCGCTAATATAGAAATGATTATAAAATATAACATATATATATTAGAATAGATAAAGTTAAATAATAATATTTTTCTATTCTGTATAGAATGTAAACATTCATGTGCAATTGTTTGTATCCTTGTAAAACTTTCTTTTACATCTGCAATAATAATTTTATTCGATATTGCCATATATAAAGAATTAGTTGCATTTTTATCTTCTTCTATCTTTACTGAGGAATTGTTTAACATTTGTAAATATTCTTTACAAATGTCTATATTATTGGGATATTTTTTAGCTATGTCATCCAATTCTTTATCTTTTCCAATTTCTTCAATTCTTTTTTTGTCACATCCAAATAAAATTCTTAGCGGAATTGTCACACCAATAAAAAAAGCAATTAAAATTCCATATTCCATATTCGACATCTCCTCTATTATCTTAAAATATATAAATAGAACGAATACATAATATACTCGTTCCATTCTAATGATTATTGCATAACATCCCTTACTGCTTCACCAATAATTTTATTTACGTCTGCCAATAAAATATTAAATTTTGTTTCTGCTTCAAAATATTTTTTAGCATCATCTAATTCTATCAATTCTGCATACAAGTTTTTCATTTTATTCATTTTTTCTTCGTCTTCTTTACCTGTTTGCATTTGTGTGATTTGTTCTTCATATCTTGCTACTTCAAATTCTGCTATTTTCTTTTTTAAATCTGGATTTAAAGCTAAAGTCTCTCTTGCCATTTTGTAATTCATATATTCTTCAGATTGTCTTATTTCTGCCGCTAGTTTATTTGCTGTATCATATACGTTCATTGTCTACATCCTTTCTTTTCTTTAATTATTGTATGGTATTTCCTGTAGCTGGGGGTTCTTCTAATCCTTCTATTTCAACATCTGCATCGGTTGGACATATATTAACAAATGTATTTCCGTCATTTACTTTGATTTCATTACCTTCCATATCTTGATAAATTGTCTTTTCATCTCTTGCATTTTTGATACATTGAATTTTAATTGCTTTACCATTTGTAATATAATATCCATCAAAAGTTCCTATATTCTTTAACCCTTGTCTTCCTTTGTTTTCAGAATCTGATAAAGTATAATTATTACAGAAAGTAATAATTATATTTTTTGTTGTAACTGGTTCTTCTGTATCCCAGTCGGTTTGTTCTTTTCCTCTTGCATATCTTACATATACTTTATTTTCTTCATTATATTCATATTTTACTGTTTGTAAATCAGAATGTGGTATTGTAATTGTATTGGCTGTCTGACCCTCTTCTAAGTTTACTTCATCTGTTACATAATTTAATACACTTTCTTCTGTTGATGTTGTTTTATATTTTTTATTTTTTGCTGATGTTAGTAATTTTTCTGTACTAGTTACTGCATTATGTGGTGCATATTTATCTTTTACTCTCCAGAAAGTTGTTCCATCTTCTGATATTCCATTGATATCATCTATGCTATATTTCTTTATATCGCTTTGTGCTTGTGGACTTTGTCCAAAGTGTACATATATTGCATCATTTTCCATTGCATAATCTATAAAATAATGTCTAGCACTTCTTACTGGTCCTATCTTATCTAAGTCAACTCCTTTAAAAAGAGCCATTAGTCTTGTTTCTCCACCTTCAACAATAATCTCATATACCATATATGCTTTATTTAACCCTGCTTGTGGCCATGCATCACTATGATTATCAATCATGACCGCTATTGGCCTATCGTTTCCACTATATATTTGAACTTGTTTTTCTTCTATTGTTGCTACTAATTCATTGTTGTCTTCTCCTGAAATTGCTTCTGTATTATTTTTATCTTGCATAATTTTATATGCCAATACAGCTCCTGCTATTATAATTAAAATAACTAATATTGCGATTAAAATCTTTACTCCGCCTTTTTGCATATGTATCTCCCTTCATTTTTCTTAATTACCTTGCTATCTTTAGCTCTTCTAATACCGTTTCTTCTTTTTTTCGCATTTCTTTTTTGTCTTTTTCCTCAATATGATCATAGCCCATTAAATGATAAAATCCATGCACTAACATATAGCTTAGTTCTCTTTCAAAACTATGTCCATATTCTTTTGCCTGTTCTTCTACTTTCTGTATTGAAATGATAATATCACCTAATATGTCTTCATGTAAAAAGTCTTTTTCTTCAATCTTTTTTTGTAATTCATTTTTTTCAAACATAGGAAATGAAAGCACATCTGTGGCTTTCTCGATATTCCTATATTCTTTATTTATTTTTTGTATATTTTCTGGATTTGTCAATGTTACTGTGATATATAATTTTGAATCTTGTAGATTTTCTTCTTCAAAGCATTTATCAAAAACTTTTTTTACAATTGCTTCGTAATGATCCTCTTCTTTAATATCTTTATATATGATTTCATATTTATCCATTTATGCAACTTCCTTTAATTTTTTTGAATACTTTCCTTGTGATATATACGCATTTTTTAATTCTCTCATTGCACCATAGTCAATTAGTTTTCTTTTATAATATTTTATTAGTTTACTATAGTCTGTCTTTGTATTTTCTTCTTGTAATTTTTGTACATCTTTTTTAATAAACAAGATTTCTTTTTGTCTTACATATTCTATAAAATTCGTTTCTTTTAGCTTACATATTTCTTTGTATTTATTCCAAAATGTTTTAAATTCTTCTCTATCTTTGGCATTATCCCAATATACTCTTGTAGATAATAGCTTTACATTATAATCTTCAAATAGATTTATAAGCATACTATATGCTCTTTCTCTTTTTGTAGCAATTTTTGTGTCTTGAACTAAAGTTCTAGCATCTTTTAACAATTTTTCATAACATTGTATTGCAACAATTAGTGGTAAACTATGTGTAAATAATTTTCTACTAATACTTAATAATAAAACATTCTTTTCAATATTGTCTTTTGTGTCTAATTTTCCTACTGTATATGTTTCATAATTTTCATAATCTTTAATGACATTTTTTATGTCTTCATCTTTTCCAATTCTTATCTTTAATGATAAAATATTTTGAATATATTCTTCTAATGTATAAAATATTTTTTTGTATATCCATTCTTTTGATGTTTCATAAGTATTGGTTGTATCTGCAAGTTTTATTGAATAGTTCTTTAGTATTGCTTTATATAATATATCCATTTTAGATATATAAAACGCATTATATCTCTCTACTAATTTTTCTTTTCCTGATAATTGAATTCCATCATTATCTAATTCTAATAAGTATTTTTGTTTTCTATTTTTGTATTCTATAAACTCTGTTTCTTTCAAACTAGTAACTTCATAATATTTAGATAATGCATCTTTTTCAAAATCTGAAGCTGTGTTATTTTTTACTTTTTTATAAATTGAATCCATTACATATTTATCTAATGCTTCTAGATATGCTTCATATGTAGCATCATATTTTTGTTCAGCTTCTTTTTGATTATAATTTTCATTACTATTTTGATATATTTCAAATGCTTTTAACAAACTGTTTCTTTTTATAGAAATTAACATTCCATTAATTCCAATTTTAGTTGGTATTAACATTTTTGTTAATGTTTTGGTAATTTTATTAAAAAATGTTTTATCTGTTCCTGTAATTCTCAAACTTTTTTCTTCCATTTATATCATCCCTTCAAAACACAATTTTTTCATTAGTCCCTATATTCTCAAGCACTTCATATGTAACATAAATATCGATACTATTCTCATTTTCATAAGTATTTATATTTTTGTTTACAATATTTTCTTTATTTTCTATTTCATTTTCCAATTTCTCTTCTATTTTTTGTATCCCTAGGTTTTTCGCTTCTTCAACAGAATATGTTTTTTTCACTTCTTCATATTCTTGATTGGTCGTTTTTACAATCGAAATTGGCAAATAAAAGTTAGAAAATATCCTTATTTTATTTTCAGTTTCTATTGTATCATAAAATTTAAATTTTGAAACCCCTTTAGGAAAATTTATTTTAAAATTGTTAAATTTTATTCCATAATTTGTTTCTATATTTCCTGTATTGCGTTTTTCCGTAGTATTATAGTTGATTGTTTCATGCATTGTATACCAAACTCTTGCTTCTATTTCTCCTTTAGCATGCACATACCTAATTCCTGTATATTTCCCCTCCATCCATCCATTTATTAAAATATCTCCTTCTCTTACAATATCTCCTACCTTAACATTGGCAGTTCCATTCTGTGCATTTATTTTTGTGATGACACCATTCTTATTCGAAACAATATTACAATATTCATCTTCATCAATAATTTCTGGTTTTTTTTCTGCTTTTACTAATTTTACAACAGCATTTGTCCCTTTTAATTCAATTCCCATCCATGCTATATCATCTCTATCTAATCTCACTTTATTAATAATTTCTTTTGCATCTATCTGTGCTTTTAGCTCACCTATTTTTAATCCTGCTTGATTTATATCTTCCATTATATTTTCTATTTCTAATCCATTTTCTTCTATTATTTCTATATTCCATACAAAATTAGAACTAATGAAAATCCCAAAAATAACTATGATTAAAAATACTGCAAACACTTTTCTTTTTTTATATTTGTTAATAAAAAATGGAAAACCTTTTTTGGCTTTTATTCTTGCTTTACAATGTGTCTTTTTAGCCACTTTACTGATTTCCTTGAAATCTTTTATTTCTATATTTAATTCCATCTTTATATCATTCTTCTTTTTTATATTCCACATCATATATTTTTTATTTCTACATATATTCATAAATCTTTCAATATAATAGCCTTCTACAACAATTCTCAAATATCCATATATGTAATTGATGATTCTTTTTATTATCATTTGCCTCTCCTTACATTTAATCTGTTATCCTTTCAAAATCAAAACTTTCAATTTTTCCAGTTACTCTTATATCATCATTTGTCATTGTTTCTAAATTCAGATTATACCCATTGATACTAATAATTCCTTTATATGTACTGATTCTTACAAAAAATTCTTCATACTCAAGAATTCCTTTGTAATTTTCTATTATCATTTCATCAAATCCTATGATAGAAATCTTTGGTACATCAGAATAGACCTCTTTTGGAATTTCTAGAATTTTGTTTATTTTACTCATTCTATTTTTCTTCATATTTCACCTCTTACTATTTAAATTCATCAAGAGATTTAAATTCATATCCCATGTTTTTAGCTTCTTTTATAATTGTATCTAAAATATTGGTATTGGTTTTTGAATTTCCATGTAATAACATAATTTCTCCATTATGAAGATTGTTCAAAATTTTTTCTTTTGCCATTTCTTCATCTGGTTGTTTTTCTTCATTCCAATCTTCATATGCAAAAGACCACATAACCGTTTTATATCCTAATGCATTCGTAGTCATTAGTGTCTTTTCACTAAATTCACCTTTAGGTGGTCTTATATATTTCATTTCATAATGGAATTTCTCATATACAGCTTGATGCAAATCCATAACTTCTTTTTTTATCTCTTCCTCTGTTAAACTTGGCATACTTTTATGATTCACTGTATGGTTTCCAATTATATGTCCCTCTTCTATCATTTGTTTTACCAATTCTTCTTGTGTGTTTACATAGTGAGCTGTCAAAAAAAATGTAGCTTTCACATCATTTTCTTTTAATATATCTAAAATTTCGTGTGTATATCCTGCTTCATATCCTTCGTCAAATGTCAAATATATTGTTTTATTTTCTTTGTTTCCTAGACATATTCCATTATTCTCTTCCAATATTTTTTTATTTTCACTTCCTACATCTGGTTGCTCATGATTATCATTTCTCTTTATCCCCCATTCAATTTTTTTATTACTTGTTGTTGAATTTGTTTTTATTTCTTTATTTATGTATATGTCTATCAGTGAAAAAACAGATACAAATATAATTAATAAAAGTATTACAATCGGTCTTATCATTTTCTTATTCATGGAATTCACCTCATTTTTTTATTTTTAACTGTTTAATTTTATGCATATTTTTTTATATTATTCTTGTCGTGTAAGACCTATTTCTTTTATCATTTCTACTTTTTGTATAAAAAATTTCATTTTATGATTATACATACTTATATTTAATAGTAGGTTATAACATCTTTATTATTACTTATATATTTTACTACTACCAATCATTTTACTAGCTCTATAAATTACTCTTAGAGTCTTGACAATATGATTTTTTTAGAATATATTGTTGTTGCTATTGGAAAAATAAGGTAATTATTTTTTTGTTGTCGAAACTTATCACATTTCAACATAATATATTTTTTAAGGGGGTTGTTGTTTATGTTAAATTTTGTAATTTGTGATGACAATTTGAATATTTTAGATAGATTAGAGAAACTTTTAGAAAATATATTTACAAAGAACAATCTTGATGGTCAAGTTTCTTTTAAATTCAATAATTTTGAAGATTTATTGGCCTGTTTTGACAATGAAAATGAAATAGACGTTTTATTCTTAGATATCAACTTAAAATCTAAGAAAACTGGTTTAGATTTAGCAGAGGAAATTAGAAAAAAAGATAAAAATGTTTATTTAATCTTTACAACTGGTCATTTAGAATATGCCATGATTGCTTATAAATATAAAACTTTTGATTATCTTGCTAAACCTATTACTTATGAAAGATTAGAGGATACCGTAAAAAGACTCTTTGATGATATCTATGGTTTACCAAAGAAATATATTAAAATTGATAATAAGAATACACTTGTAGATGAAGCACAAATTCAATATATTAAAAGAGATGGTATGAAGTTAATTTTTCATACCTCTTCTCGTGATTATGAGTCTTATAGTTCTTTTAACAAAATCCAGGACAAATTACCAAGCAATTTTGTAAGATGTCACAAATCTTATATAGTCAATTTAGATAATATAAAAAATGTTGATCCTGTTTCTTTGACTATATATTTTAATGCTGATACTTTCTGTAGTATTGGACCTAAATATAAAAAAGAATTTATGGAGGTTATTAAAAATCATGGAATTATTGAATAATATATGGAATGCATTAACAACACCTAATGAAACTTTAATAGATATTATCCTTATCCCAAGTGCCATTCTTGAATCATTATTAACATTAATGGCTTTTTCTGCAATACTCAATCTTGAAACAACTCGTAAACAAAATATTGCTTATTGTACTTCTTTCAGTATTCTCATTTTGGTAATCACATATTTTATTCCCTCTCCTTGGAATATTTTTATAAATTATATTGGTATTTTCACTCTTATATCCATAATTTATAAGCTTTCTTTCTTGCAGGGATTACTAGCTGCTATAATCCCTAGCATATTATTTGCATTACTTGGTACATTAATCATGAATCCATATCTAACCTTATTTAATATAAATTATGAACAGTCAGAAACCATTCCTATATATAGAATAATATATCTTATACTAACATATTTTATTGTATTTTGCATAATTTCATTATTAAAATTAAAACATTATAAACTAAATTTTAGTGATTCCACTGTTGACAAAAAAAGTAAAAACGTTCTATTTACAAATTTACTTATAGGTTTCTTAACATTATGCATTCAACTAATTATAACTTTTAAGTATATTGACATATTACCTTTAATAATAACATTTCTAAGTTTTTTATCCCTTCTAGCATATTTGGGTGTAAGTACTTATAGTTTAACAAGGGTAATAAAATTAGCTTCTACAACTCAAAAGCTACAAAATGCTGAAGAATATAATAAAACATTAACTATTTTACATGATAGTGTAAGAGGATTTAAACATGATTTTGATAATATTGTTACAACAATTGGTGGCTACGTAAAAACAAATGATATAGACGGTCTAAAGAAATATTATCTACAACTTGAAGATGATTGTCAAAAAGTAAATAACCTTTATACTTTAAACCCAAAACTAATAAATAATCCTGGTGTATATAGTTTATTAACAACAAAATATCATAAAGCTGAATCAAAAGATATAAAAATAAATATGTCTCTTCTACTTGATTTAAATAAACTAAATATGAAAATTTATGAATTTACTAGAATTTTAGGTATACTTTTAGATAATGCTATAGACGCAAGTAGTGAATGTGATGAAAAATTTATCAATATCATTTTTAGAGATGATGCTAAAAATCATAGGCAATTGGTAATCATAGAAAATACATATAAAGATAAAAATATTGATACTGAAAAAATTTTTAATAAAGGCTTTTCCGGAAAAGAAAATCATACAGGATTAGGTTTATGGGAAGTTAGAAAAATCTTAAATAAAAGTAAAAATTTAAATTTGTATACAACTAAAAATGAAAAATATTTTTCTCAACAAATAGAAATTTATTATTAATAACAAATAAAAACAGATGAAACATAAAGTTTGAAAGAACCCTTTAAAATAAATTTTACATAAAGGGTTCTTTTTTGTTAAAAGAAAAAACAGCTTGTAAAAGCTGTCTTGTATTGGATTGTAACATATAACTTTTTAAGTTATATGAAGTGGCAAAAATAATTTTTCATCCTATTTTTGCCAAGAAATTAATCTTTTTTTATCATGCTTGCTGGCATTTTTGGTTGATGTAATAACCATAAGAAACAAGCTGTATTTGTTACTTTAGCATATTTTTCTGCTACTTTTGATAAGAATTTAAACATAATAGATTCCCCCTTTGTTATATATATTAAAAACATACCGGTACATGTTTTTAAACATTTTGAGTTGAAGCATCTCCATATACTTCATATCCATATTTATTTCTTGTTAATCTATATGCAAATTTAGTTATAGTCAATGTTTGTAAAAAGTTTCCAAAAATCAATATATTCGAAATAACATTATCTTGTATAAAAAAGGCAATAATCAAACCTATTGAAAATGAAATATATGCTATTGTTTTCTTCTTTTTTCTATCTTTTTCAGATAATATTGGAACATTTTCTGTGTCTGCTGGTGCATAAAGTTTTACCATAATCATTCCAAATATCCATATAATTCCTATCAATATATATTTTGTTATATTTTCTAATACAATATGTTGTGAAAGAAATACAGTTCCACAATAAAAAGCTGTTGTACCTAATATACATCCTAAATGTGTCTTTAAATGAAAACCTCCAGATGCACCTCTATATGGTATTAATGCAATAAACATAAATAGTACTTCTTTTAACATTCCTAGAACAGTAGCAATAATAAATAATAGCAAAACCTTTGGTATTTCTCCTACTATATTTTGCAACCCATAGTTTATTAGCTCTGCCCTCTCATCATCTATTTCAGGCATTTCTTTTCTGATTCTTTTCGTCAAGAACGTGCAGATTTTATCTATCATTTTCTTCACCTCTTCTTGCTAATTTGATTTTAGCACTCTATCTATTTTCCGAACTTTTTATTTTGCAAAAAAATCATTTTATTTTATAAAAATTTATTTCCTTCTGTTTTATAAAGATTTTCTTAATAATATAAAAAATATAGTTAAAGTTTTTAAATTTCTTCAACTATATTTTTATTATTTTTTAGTATACACCATGTTCCTATAGGTTCTGGTAAATCCTTAAATATCATCTTTTCTTTAGATATTGGATGTTCTATTATTAATTTATATGCCCATAAAGCAATTTGTTTTCCCTTTCCTCTTGTTCCATATTTTTGGTCTCCAAATATGCTATGTCCAAAATGTGATAATTGAACTCTAATCTGATGATGTCTTCCTGTATGTAGATTTATTTTTACTAATGATAAATCTTTTATTTCATTATATTTTAAAACCTCATAATCTAGTTTTGCTTCTTTTGCATTTTTCTTTTCTTTATGAACCACTTTACTTATATTATTTCTTTCATCTTTATATAAATAATCTATTAATGTTCCTTTTTTCTCATCAATCTTTCCATCTACAACTGCTAGGTATTCTTTTTTAAACACCTTCTCTCTTACTTGATTACTCAACCTTGATGCTGCTTTAGAGGTTTTTGCAAATATCATGACACCACCAACAGGTCTATCTAATCTATGTACTAATCCTAAGTATATGTTTCCTGGTTTTTGGTATTTCTCTTTAATGTACGCTTTAACCAAGCTTAACATATCCATATCACCTGTTTTATCAGCCTGAGAGGGAATATTGGGTATTTTTTCTACAACAATAATATGATTATCTTCATAGATTACTTTTAATTTTTGCATATGTTTCTCCTTTTATTTTTCCCATCTTCCATAAATTCCACATGGCAAAATCAATTTAGAATTCTCCATTGGTAGTCCAATTTCTCCTGATTCTATTTTTCCTTTATATTTTTTTGGTATTGCTAATTGTAAGATATCTTCTAGCACTTTACTAGATATTCCTGTTGTGTAAGAATTTATCAAAAAGAATAACGGATTATCTGATAATACACTCATACATAATTCTACCAAGTCATAAATGTTATTTTCAAATTGCCAAACTTCTCCCTTAGCACCTCTGCCATAAGATGGTGGATCCATAATAATTGCGTCATATTTATTTCCTCTTCTAATTTCTCTATTGACAAATTTGACCACATCATCAACAATAAATCTGACTGGTCTATCTTGCAATCCTGACGAAGTAACATTTTCTTTTGCCCAAGTAGTCATGCCTTTTGAACTATCTACATGACATACTGATGCACCTGCAGAAAGGCAAGCAACTGTTGCTCCCCCCGTATATGCAAATAAATTTAATACTTTTATTTCCCTTTTTTCAGTTTTAATTTTATGTATCATCCAATCCCAATTAACGGCTTGCTCTGGAAATAATCCTGTATGCTTAAATCCCATTGGTTTAATATTAAAAATTAGATTCTTATATTTCACTTGCCATTGAGAAGGCATTTTTCTTTTAAAATCCCAGGAACCGCCCCCTGTTTTACTTCTGTTGTATACAGCATTGATATCTTTCCATTTATTTGGAAAGCTTTTATTTTTCCAAATAATTTGTGGGTCTGGTCTCGACAAGATAACATTTCCCCATTTTTCTAATTTTTGGCCATCTGCCATATCTAATATTTTATAATCTTTCCATTCATTTGCTATTTTCATAATTTTTTTAAGTAGCTTAGATAACTACTATTCCTCCTATTATTAGAATAGTACTATTTTATCATATTTTTTCAATTTTTCCAAGGGTATTTGGAGAATTAAATGTTTTGTAAAATTTTAAAAAAATTGTATATCATCATTACATTTATACTAGATAATAGGATTAATGATATGATAACCATACTCACCCATTTATGTTTATATATTTTTTTTATAAACTGCTTTCCCTTTCTTTTTTCATTTATTTTTCTTAATTCTAAATTTAACAAGTTGTCCTCTGTATATTCCATTTTCATTCCTCCTTATGTTATTTTCATTATAAGATATTCACTTATGCATATATATATTCCTTATTTTCAAATAACTTGTCAGAAATATCTTGTCTTTTTTATATCAATCGCCAAAACTATATATTTTTTTGTATTTTTTGTTGTTTTATTCTATAATATATTATTTTCTACTTTTATCTCCTTCAAATAATTGATAAATAAGCAAATTTGTGATATAGTATTTCAGAACCTATACAGAGAAAATTCTCTGTTCATTGCTTTACATTTTTAAGGAGGACATTATGAAAAAAGCAATTGTTTTAATTCCTGTTTTTCTGGTGATAGGAAGATTTCTCTATCACATTATTCAGATTCACAGGGTTACTACTGAGTTAGCCGGTCGCTATCCCGGGCTGTCTATTTACAGACAGATTAAAAAAGGACGTACCTGATACGTCCAACTGGGGAGATAACTCCCCTCTTTTTTATTTGCTAATGTATGTTTATTGTTTTAATTTTTCTGCTAATTCTTTTGTAATCCCTTTGACTTTCATTAATTCTTCTATTGATGCTTGTTTGATTTTTTCTACACTTCCAAACTGTTTTAATAAAGCTTGTTTTTTTGCATTACCAATACCTTTAATATTATCTAATTCTGATTTTGTCATTTCTTTATCTCTTAATTTTCTATGATAAGTAATCGCCGTCTCATGTACTGTATCTTGAAATCTTGTGATTAACTTCATTAAATTTTCTGATATTTTTAATTCATTTCTATTTTCATCCATTAATGCTCTTGTTTGGTGTTTATCATTTTTCACCATTCCATATACTTTAATATCTAAGTCTTTTTTCTTCATTTCTAACTTTTCTTGTTTATCTTGTTCGTTAATTTCGCTATCTTGCATAATTATTTCTTTTTCTTCATTTAAAACATTTTGAATTGCTTGTTTAGTTGCTCGTATTTGGGTAATTCCACCATCTGCAAATATAACATCTGGAAGTTTTCCAAAACCACCATTTGGATTTTCTAAAGAATGTCTTAATCTTCTTGTAATAACTTCCTCCATACATTTTGGATCATCTTGTCCGTAAACCGTTTTGATTTTAAATCTTCTAGATAGATTCTTTTTTATGACCCCATCTTGCATCACACACATTCCAGCTACCATATGTTCTCCTGCAATATTCGATATATCATAGGTTTCTATTTTTCTTGGTAATCGATCCATTTTCAAAACATCTTTTAATTCTAATAAGATTTCACTTTTATCTTTTTCTTTATTGTCTAGTGTCACCCTTGCATTATTTTCAGCCATTTCCACAAACCTTAATTTTTCACCTTTTTTAGGTGTTTTGATTTCCACTTTTTTTCCTAGTTCTGTGGATAACCAACTTTCAATTGCTTCTTTATCTTCAATTTCTTCTCTTATCATAATTTTACTAGGAATGTTTGGATTATCAAGGTAATATTGTTTAATAAACCCTGAAAGAATTTCATTATCTTCCATGTCTTTTAAGTCGTTATAGAAATACTGCTCCCTACCTATCATTTTACTTCCTCTTACAAAAAAGATTTCTACACAAACTTCCAATTCTGATTTAGCAATTCCAATCACATCAATACTATTTTCTGATATGTTGGATACTTTTTGCTTGCTTGATGCTCTTTCTATAGCTTGTTTTCTATCTCGTAAATATGCTGCTTTTTCATATTCCATTTTTTGAGCTGCTTCTTGCATTTGTATTTCTAAATCTTTTAATACTTTATCTGTTTTTCCTTCTAATAAATCTATGATTTCATCTACTTGTTTTCTATATTCTTCTTTATCTACATTTCCCATACATGGTGCTAGACATCTTCCTATATGGTAATTTAAGCATGGTCTTGTTCTTTGTTTTAGGGTCCTACATTGATGAATTTTATATCTTTCTTTGATGAAATCTAACATCTCTTTTGCTGCTCCTGGATTTGCATATGGTCCAAAATATTTTGAACCATCATTGATGATTCTTCTTGTATAATACACACCTGGATATTCTGCTTTCACATCTACTTTTACATAAGGATACGTTTTATCATCTTTTAATAACACATTGAATTTGGGTCTATTTTTCTTTATCAAATTACATTCTAAAATCAATGCTTCTGCTTCATTATCTACAACAATGTATTCAAAATGGTCAATTAAAGAAACCATTTTTTCAATTCTCGCAGTTTTATTTGTTTTTCTAAAATATTGTCTAACACGATTTTTTAAGGAAACGGCTTTTCCCACATATATAATATTATCATCTTTATCATGCATAATATAAACTCCAGGTTTGCCTGGTAGTTTTTTTAGTTCTTCCTCAAAATTAAACATTTTATTTCATCCCTTTATTAGCAAAAGAAAGGCTTATATTTTGTTACTATCTATAAGTCTTTCTTTTATTTTTTATGTACTATATTTTAAAACTCATCTTCACTTTCTACATAACCAATATATGGTAGATTTCTATAATTTTGATTATAATCCAAACCATATCCTACAACAAATTTATCTTCAATTCTAAATCCAATATATTCTACATCTAATTCTTTTATTCTTCTTGATGGTTTACTTAGTAATGTGGCTATTTTTAAACTATTTGGTTTTTTTAGATTTAGGTAATCTTTTAAAAAGGTTAACGTTGTTCCTGTATCAATAATATCTTCTATAATTAATACATCTTTACCTTCAATAGTGTTTTTTATATCTTTTACAATTTTTACTTTTCCTGTACTTTCTGTTCCTTCATAACTAGATACTTCTATAAATTCAAATTGTACTTTTGTTTTTAGTCTTTTGGCTAATTCTACCATAAATACAACTGAACCTTTTAAAATACCAATTAAAATAATTTCTTTTCCTTCATAATCTTTGTCTATTTCTTTTGCCATTTCATTTAATCTTTTTTCGATTCTTGATTCATTAATTAGTACATTCATGTTTATTCCCCTTATTTTATATTTAGGTCTTTATGGTTACCTATACCCTTTTGTCTAATCCTTTTGTTTTTTACTAATTGTATTATATACGAAATTGCTTACAATATCAATGTTTTTATTCATATATTCACATATTTTTTATTTTTTTTGTAAGGACTTGCTTATTTTTTTATTTTAGTATAATATAATAAAAGTAAATTAAATGTATGCAAAAAAATTCTTTAGAAAGGAGTGTATGTTATTTAAATATTTAGCGCCTGGACACTTGTAAAAGTGTTGACGAGGTTCAGGGTTATCGAAAGATTCGGCGGGTGCCCTGATGGCTTTCACTTATGGTCATGAGTATTGATTAAAGAGCAGTAGCAATACTGTAACAAAGCTCAATACATATAGGTTTTATTTGCATACCTTTAATTCCTAAACCCATTGCCATATTATTATATATGCTTAGCGGTTTAACAAATAAAATTTTATATAAGCAATCATATTTATTAATTGCTTGAATGGAGGATTATATTATGTGTGGAATTGTAGGTTATATTGGAAAACAAAAAGCAAGTCCTATTTTAATTAACGGACTTTTAAGATTGGAATACAGAGGTTATGACTCTGCCGGTATTTCAACTATCGAACCTGAAGGTTTGGTTGTTATGAAAGATAAAGGAAGAGTAAAAAATTTATATGATTTAAAAGGAATTGATGATTTAAAAGGTACCATTGGTATTGCACATACAAGATGGGCAACACATGGAAAACCATCTAAAGAAAATGCACATCCTCATCAAGATAATTCTAAATCTTTTAGTGTTGTGCATAATGGTATTATTGAAAATTATAATGAATTAAGAAAATTTTTAATAGACAATGGATACAAATTCTATTCTGATACAGATACAGAAATTGTTCCAAATTTAATTCATTACTATTATACAAAAGAAACAAAAGAAACGGCGAAAATGAGATTCTTAACAGCAGTAAAAAATGCATGTTCTGACTTAAAAGGAAGCTTTGCTTTAGAAATCATTTCTAAAGACTTTCCTGATAATATGGTTGTTGTTAGAAAAGACAGTCCATTAGTTATTGGAAAAGGAATAAATGAAAACTATATTTCTTCAGATATTCCAGCAATTCTTTCATTTACTAGAAATTTCTATCTTTTAAATGATTTTGAGTATGTCTTTTTATCAAGAGATTCTGCTGAATTTTATGATAAAGACTTAAATAAAATCGATAAAAAAACACAAAGTATTGAATGGGATGCTGCTAGTAGCGAAAAAAATGGTTATGATGACTTTATGTTGAAAGAAATTCATGAACAACCAACTGCTATTCGTGAAACGATAGGTGCTAAGTTTAGTGAAAATTCTAAATGCGAATTTGATGAATTAAACTTTACAAAAGAGTATTTATCAAGCTTAAATAAAATTTACATTGTGGCTTGTGGTACAGCTATGCATGCTGGATTAGCCGGTAAAAATATTATGGAAAAACTTTGTAGAATTCCTACTGAAGTAGATATTGCTTCAGAATTTAGATATAGAGATCCACTAATTGATGATAAAACCTTATGCATCTTTATTTCTCAATCAGGAGAAACAGCAGATACCATTGCTGCATTAAAATTATCAAAACAAAAAGGTGCAAAAACACTAGCAATTTCGAATGTTATCGGAAGTTCTATTACAAGAGAAGCAGATTATTCTATTTATACACATGCAGGTCCAGAAATCGCTGTTGCTTCTACCAAAGCATATACTTCACAAGTAGTTTTAATGGTTATATTAGCAATTTATTTTGCTGAAGTCTTAGAAAAAAATTCTGAGGAATTATATGAATTGAAAAAAGAAATTTTAAACTTACCTGCTAAAATTGAAGAATGCCTAAAATTAGAAGATATTGTTAAACAATTTTCAAAAAGAATTTATCAAGAAAAAGATATTTTCTTTATTGGTAGAGGTATTGATGAAACAGTTGCAAAAGAAGGCTCTTTAAAATTAAAAGAAATTTCATATATTCATTCAGAAAGTTATGCAGCCGGTGAATTAAAACATGGGCCAATTGCTTTAATTGAAAAAGATGTAACAGTGGTAGGCATTATGACAGAACCTACTTTGGTTGAAAAAACAGTTAGCAATCTTCAGGAAGTCATTACACGTGGGGCTAAAACCTTAATTGTTACCAACCAAAAAATTGATAAATCTATGTTTGATACTGTATTAGAAATTCCTGAGACGACCCCATATATCTCACCACTCTTATCAATTATTCCTTTACAACTATTAGCATATTACATTTCAAAAGAAAAAGGATTAGATGTTGATAAGCCTAGAAACTTAGCAAAATCTGTTACAGTTGAATAATTTACAAAAAAGTTACTATTTATTTATAGTAACTTTTTTATTTTTCCTATCCCACTAATAGCTTTATGACAATAAGGCAGACTGCTCCTGGTAAGCCTAATAACCCAATAATAATACTATTGACGATATTTAATCCTATATGAAATCCAAAATTCGCCCCTATGAAATTAATCACATATATCACAATCCCACCAAATATTGAATTTATAATAAGTTTTAATATCTTTTTTAATGGGACGATAAAAATTCTTCCAATAATAAATATAAAACAGATACAAGCTAAATATGTAATGACATTTAAATCCATTTTCTACCTCCAATTGATAACATATATATTCTCTTACTCATTATTATGCTATCAATTGGACAAATAGACCTATCCCACTTCTTCATCACTAGAAAGTCTATATTTTATGTCATTAATCATATCAACTGTAATTCCTTTCATTTTTGCCATTTTGATTAGATAATTTAGCTTTGCTTGGTTGGCTTTCATTTCATAAATATAATAATCTACTAAATCATCTTGTGCATACTCAAAATTTTTATCTACATTTTTTAGTTCTCTTCTCGTATTTATAATATTTTTAATAAGTTCAATTTCTTTTTCTCTTTCCTCTAAGTTTTCTATTTCTCTTTCTTGAAGATACCTTTCTATCATATATTTCCCTCCATTAATCTTTTGTCTTAATAGTATATTCATATATATATTTTTTTATACTAACTCGTGTCTTATTTGATATGTTTTAATGGATTTTGGTAATGGACTCTGAACTGTTTCCCAAACTCCCCTCAAAATGTCCCAAACAGAAACCTCCCCAAAAGGACAAAATTAAATAAATTTGCCTAAAAGTCTTGTTTTTTTAGCCATTTTGTAGGATAATATATATGTATGATTTTAAATTTTGAAAGGATATTCTAAATGAAGCTAATTGATAAATTTTTAAAGAAATTAAATATTAGTAGAAATACTTTTGCAACATATATTTTAACCTTATTAACTGTATATTTAGCAGTGGATAGAATTGTTGAAATGCTACTTATGATATTTACAGGTGTATCCTATTCTTATTGGGGACCTATACAATATACATTAGCATTAGCCTGTCCAATCTTTGCGTTTCTATTTTCAGGGCAATCTGAGTTTGCAACCTCTAATATGAAAAAAGTACAAATTTTATATATTTATATTATTGGGTTATATATTATTGCTATTTCTATGTTTACACAGTGGCTTAATATGGGCACTTGGTTACTATTGTTATCTGTTCCAAATTATGTAGAAATTATTACTGATTTTTCAGACATTGTAAAGCCTGCTCTTATCAGTATTTCTATTTATTTACCGCTTGTTACAGCATTTCCATTATTTAAATGGATTTATTTTGGTGTTAATGATAACTTAGACCAAATTCGTTCTATCTGGGATTATAAAGGTATTAATTTATCTGATTCAAAGAAAGATAGGGGCGTTTACACTTGTGAGGTATATTTATGTACCGATGATGATTTCCGGTAAAACTATTGTTATACCAGAGGTTTCTAGATATTTATCTTTATTTGTATGTGGTGGTTCTGGAACTGGAAAAACTTCTTTAGTTTTTGAACCAATGATTGCCAGAGACATTGAGAAAAAACACTTTTTCAGAGAAGTTTCTAAAGAAATGGGATTTACAGCTTTAAAAACAGGAATTGCTTATTTAAAAAGACCTTATGATAATGATTACCTTAATGAAAATTTTAAATTAGAAATGCTTGCACCTACAGAAGGAAAAAAAGATGTTTTTAATGCTTATATGAAAAAAATGATTTTAGGAACATTAAATGGTGAAAATGTATATAGAAATTTAGGATTAGAAATTATGTCTCCAGATTATGAACTTATTGAGCATATGACAAAAGTTTGTGATAATTATGGATTTAAATATAATATCATTGATCCTTCTAATTCTAATTCAATGGGGTTAAATCCTTTTGTGTATGATAACCCATCAAAAATAGCTGTTACTATATCTTCTGCTTTAAAAGCTATGTATAGTAATGCTCATGAAGAAGTTGAAGATGCCTATAGAGAAGACTATATTATTCAGGCAATTGAGAATTTGGCTATTCTATTAAAAGAAATGTATCCTAGAATGAACGAAGGTGCTCTTCCTAACATGGAAGATATGCTTAAAATGTTTACAAATTTTGAATTAATTGAAAAGATGTGTGAAATATTAGCACATGATGAAGAATTAAGGGAAAAATATAGTATACAATTGGCTTACTTTAGAAAATGTTTTTATAAAGATGGTCCTGCAAGAGAACAAACAGAAAAAGATATTTATGCAGCCGTTACACAATTAGATAATCTTCTAAGATTACCTGGTGTTAAGTCTATCTTGTGTAATCGATTCAATAATATTGATTTTGATAAAGCACTAGCCGATGGAGATATTACTTTTATCTGCACAAGACGTGGTGATTTAGGTTCTTCTACACATCAAGCATTTGGATTATTCTACTTAATCTCTATGCAAAATGCTGTTTTAAGAAGACCTGGTGGAGAAAATTCAAGGGTTCCTAATTTCTTATATATAGATGAATTTCCTGATTTTATTTGTAAAGCAACAGAAGCTATTTTCACTATGTATAGAAAATATCGTGTTGGAACTATCATCTCTGCTCAAAACTTAGCACAATTAGAAACACCAAAGTCTAGAGAAAATTATAGAAACACCATATTATCAAACTGTTCAAATAAAGTATTTACTGGTAATGCTGTAATAGACGAATTAAAATGGTGGGTTGCAGAATTTGGTTCACACAGAGAATGGACTTATAAAGTAGATTTAGATACAGATAAAATGTCTTATACAAATAAATTAGGTGATGTAAAATGGGCATATGTAGATTACTTTACACCTGGTAAATTACAAGGCTTATTAACTGATAAAAAATGTGCTTATAAAATTAAAGATATTGGTGGTCGTTTAATGGTAGGACCTGGTAAATTTGATTACTTACAATCAAAATATAAAGAAAAACAAAAAATTAAAACATTTGATTTTGGAAAATATTCTGATGGTGTTACGACAGCAACTGAGGATGACACTTCATCTAAAAAGAAATTTGATTTAAAACATTTAGACTTTAAAGATGAAAGAGATGAAATTAATCCTGTTCAAACAGATACTACTGATTCTCAATATTTATTTGATAATGATGATGCAGTCGTAATCAATTTTAAAAAAAATGAAAAAAAATAATAGATAAAAAGACTTACTAAAACAAATTATTTGTAATCGTAAGTCTTTTTATTTGTTTATTTATCTTATATTTACCCCTATGAATTCTAATATAATACCTGATATGACACCTATCGCATATAGTAAAACCGTAATTTTTATATTTTCTTTTACGCCTTTATTCGTTCTAAATAATACTGCCAGTCCTACACCTGCTCCTACTAATAGTCCTGCTATCATTGTTCCAACAGATATGATATTTTCTAAATACATCTGTGTAATAATAACTGATGAAGCACAATTTGGAATCAAACCAATAAGTCCTGATACAATTGGACCTAATATTGGTCTATCTAGCATAAAGTTAGCTATGCTTTCTTCACCTATTATATGAATTACTATATTAATCACTAATGTTATGATAAATATAAAAAGGAATATGTTTACTGTATGTTTTAATGCTGACTTAAAGATTCCATGTTCGCAATGGCAATGCTCTTTTTCACATAAGTCAATGATTTTTTCTGTATCCTGTCTTCCTTTGTTTTTCATGCGTAAGACAAAATCTATTAAAAATCCTGCTAACATACCAATACCCAATTTTATTGCCAATATTTTTATAATTACATCTATAGCTACACCTTCTGATAAAAATATTGGTAACATTTCATCTGATGTCGATAAATATACAGCTATTAATGTACCAAGTGTAATTACTCTAGCAGCATATAGATTTGTTGCAGATACTGAAAAACCACATTGGGGAACAATTCCAAGTAAAGCACCAATAAATGGTCCAAATTTTCCAGATTTTTTTATGGTTTCTTTTGTCTTTTCCTTTGTTTTATGTTCTATATATTCCATTAATAAATATGTAAGAAACAAAAATGGAATTAATTTTACACTATCTATAATTGTGTGTTCTAATATTTCTAATACTTCTAACATTTTTTCCTCCTCTTTGGTATTATCTATATTAGCATAAATTTTTTTAAATTTCAACTTAAACACATAAAAAGTAAAATTAAGAACACAATCTAGCAGAACTTTCTTGTTCTGTTAGACTTGTGTTCTTAACCATTTATCTTCTTCTATATCTCCCACAAATACAACCTGTTCTTCCATTATTTGCAGTATTTGGCACAACATTTATTCTTGTGTCTATTTCCTCATTATTGCAAGAACAATTGTTATTGTTATCTACAATCCTTATGACACCATTTATGGTTCTTGCTTGATTTGTATTGTCATCATTTCCACATCCACAATTATTATCATTACAACTGTTTGTATTATGATTGCTACTAATTGTCAGTAAATTATTTGTATTTCCATTCCTACAACGGCTATTGATTGTTAACAAATCACCATTACCATTATTTTGACAATTGCTACTAATCGTTAATAAATCATTTCTATTATTTTCTGTTTCATCACAACAACAATTTCTTCTTCTACAACAAGTATTATGATTATTATTGCATAGATATCTCATTATGAAACAAGTTATGACGGCTGTTATATAACTGATTAGTGTATAAATTAAAGTTGCTGCCAAAAAGATTAAATTTCCTACGATAAATGTTATTATAATGCCTATTACAAATATAATTCCTGCAACTAATGGTGGACATTTCAATATTTTTTGTAAAGCTATAGAAAATATGATAATTGCTAATGGTATTGCAAAAAATATAAGTAAAATAATATTCATAATCTTTCTCCTTCTCTTTTTACTATATTTTATGCAAATCTTTCTTATTTGGTTAATAAAATTAGAATATCCCCTTGCATATAATTGCAAATTTATTCATATTCTACTTTTAATAAATATAGTCCCTGTGGTGGTAGTGTTTTTCCCGCATTCTCTCTTTTTTCTAATTTTATAATTTCTTGAATGTCTTTGGGCTGAATTTTCCCCAGTCCCACATCTACAAGTGTTCCTGAAATAATCCTCACCATATTATATAAAAATCCATTTCCAGTTAATTCAATATAGATTCTTTCATTTCCAGCATCTATCACTTCTGCCTTATATATGGTTCTAACACTACTCTTACTACTTGTCCCACTTGCTTTAAAAGCCTTAAAATCATGTTCACCTTCAAAGTATTTGACAGCTTCTTGCATTTTATTTATATCCAATTTCATTGGTATATGTGTTTCTAAATTTCTGTATATAGCTGTGCCATATTTTGAATTATTAATAACATATCGATATGTTTTCCTCTTACAATTTAATCTGCTATGAAATCTCTCTTCTACCTCTTCTGCTGATTTTATAAGAATTGCTTTTTTTAAATTTGTATTCAATGCAATTGGAATTTTTTCAATTGGTATACTTGCATTTGTTTTAAAGTTTGCTACTTGTCCAAGGGCGTGTACACCTGCATCTGTTCTCCCAGAGGCTGTTAAATCTACCTTTTCGTTGGTTATTCTTTCTATTGCTTTTTCAATTTCACCTTGAATATTTAATTTGTTTGGTTGTTTTTGCCAACCATTAAATTCTTTTCCATCATATTCTATTACCAATTTAATATTTCTCATTATCATTTTTCCTTCCTAGTTTATATGTTTCATAAAGCACTATCTTTCATCATCTTTTTGATACCTATTTAAATAGTAAAAGTCGCCAAATGCGACTTTTTATTTTTCTATTTCTTTTCCTCATTTTCTTTTGCTACTGATTCTTTCGTTTCTAATTCTTTCTTTTCTGTGTATAATTTTTCTCTAATCTCTTTTATTTTATTTTTTCTTTCCTTTTTCTCTATCGCAAATCTTTTTGTAACAACATTACTAATTAATATTTTTTTCAAAGCATCTTCACTAACATCTGCAATTAATGTTCCATCTTTTGCAATAGAAATTTTTCCGGTTTCTTCAGAAATAACCACAACAATACTATCAGATTCTTTTGATATTCCAATTGCTGCTCTATGTCTTGTTCCTAATTCTTTTGCTATATCCTTATCATCTGCAAGTGGAAGCACACATGCTGCAGATGCTATTTTATTTCCTGATATGACAACAGCACCATCATGTAAAGGTGTTTTAGGTTCGAATATATTAACCAATAGTTGTGGAGATACATCTGCATTTAATGGAATTCCACCTGCTATAACATCTTGAATTTTTATATCTCTTTCTATTACAATTAAAGCACCTGTTTTACTTTTAGATAATTCTACTGCTGCAATTACAATTTTATATATATCTTCTTTTGTTTTCGTAGCTAAGTCTTTATCTATTCCAAAAAACTTTGTAAATTTATTTGTTCCTAATTGTTCTAGTCCTCTCCTTAGTTCAGGTTGGAATATGACAATGACAGCAATGAAACCTAAATTCATAATACCTGTTAAAATCCAATTTAGTATTTGTAAATTGAATAATCCACTAAGCCAGGTGATAACGATTAAAAGTGCAATTCCTTTTATTAATTGCCATGCTCTAGAACCTTTTACTACTTTTAAAAATGAATATATTAAAAATATTACAATTGTTAAATCAATAATTAATGTTATTAGTTCAAATGGATTTTCTTGTAATGATTTAATATACCCAACAATATTGTCTGTATAAAAATTCTCCCAATTCATTCCAAAATCAATTATCATATTTTTACCTCTTTTTTTATATCATTAGTGAATATATAAGTGTTGAAGCTGCTGCTACAACCATTAATATTGCTAAAATCCCTGCCATTATTTTTACAAAAATTTGACCTTTATCATAATGATGTTTTGTTTTCTTTACTTTTTCTTCTTGTTTTTTGCTTTTTTTCATTTTCATCATCCTTTCGTTAAAACTATATATATTATAGCATATATTCTCTCTTTTTTAAAGTATTTTTAATCTATTACTTCTAATATCATCTTTGGTTTAGAAACTTTTTCTTTTTGTATCTTTATGACCTCTTGTATTTTTGCTTTTGCTTCATTTAATTTTTCTTGTGAATTGGCATATATTATTGCTAATTCTTCATTATTTTCTACTTTATCTGAAACCTTTTTATTTAAAATCACACCTACAGAATCATCTATATCATCTTCTTTTTTAATTCTTCCTGCACCTAAATCACATACAATTTTTCCGATTTCTTTTGCATCCATACTTTTAATATATCCTGATGTATGACTATATACTTTTTCTATATATTTTGCTTTTGGAAATTGATTTGTATCTTTCATATAAGAAATATCTCCACCTTGGTTTTCTACTAATTGTAAGAACTTTTCAAATCCTTTTCCATTTTCTATATTTTTTAACATCTTTGATTTGTTTTCTTCTATATCCTCACCTTTACCAGCTAATTTTATCATATATGCTCCTAACTCTAATACAACTTCTTTCAAATCTTCTGGCATATTTCCATTTAAAAACTGAATCGCTTCTATTACCTCTAAAGAATTTCCTATGGCATATCCTAATGGTTCATCCATATTGGTAAGCACACATACCGTTTCTTTATTGGCTAATTTTCCTATTTCAATCATTTCTTTAGCTAATTCTTCTGCTCGATCTTGTGAATTCATAAAAGCACCTGCACCACAAGTAACATCTAACACAATTTTTTGTGCTCCACTGGCTATTTTTTTACTCATAATACTAGATGCAATTAATGGTATACTCTCTACACAAGAAATACTATCTCTTAAACTATATATTTTCTTATCTGCTGGTGCTAAATTTAAAGTTTGAGATATCATACTAATTCCTATTTTTTCCACATTTTTTATAAAATTGTGGATATCTATACTTGTAATATATCCTGGGATAGATTCTAATTTATCCACTGTACCTCCAGTAAACCCTAATCCTCTTCCTGACATTTTTGCTACTGGTATTCCTAAAGATGCTACAAGTGGTAATAAAATTAGTGATACTTTATCTCCAACGCCTCCTGTAGAATGTTTATCAACAATAATTTCATTTAAAGTTGATAAATCTAATTTTTCACCCGAATTTGCCATGGCAATTGTTAAATTTGTCGTTTCTTGTTTTGTCATTCCATTTAAATAAATAGCCATGATTAATGCAGATGCTTGATAATCTGCTATTTTATTAGACGTATATCCTTCTATAAAATATTCTATTTCTTCTTTTGTTAATTCTTTTTTATCTCTCTTTTTCTCTATAATTTCTAAAATATTCATTTGTCTATTTTCCTCCTATACAAAATGGGTTATAAATGATTTTCTATGTATTGGACAAGGTCCATATTGTTTTAATGCTGCAATATGTTTTGCCGTTCCATATCCTTTATGATTTATAAATCCGTATTGTGGATAGATTTCATCCCATTGTCTCATAATTCTATCTCTTGTTACTTTTGCAATTATTGAAGCTGCGGCTATATGATAACATTTTGCATCTCCTTTTATGATAGAATCATATGGGATTCCTTTTGTATCTATATGTGTTAGTGCATCCACCAATATTAAATTTGGTTTTTTATCCAATCCCTCTATCACTTTTGTAACCCCTTGTTTAGTTGCATTTAATATATTCATTTCATCTATAACATCTTGTCCAATGATGGCAACAGAATAACTAATCGCTTCTTCTAAAATGATATCATATAATTTTTCTCTCTTCTTTTCTGAAACTTTTTTAGAATCATTCACCCCTTCTATCATAGAATCTTTGGGCATAATAACACCTGCAACAACAACAGGACCTGCCAATGGTCCTCTTCCTGCTTCATCAATTCCACAAATTAATTCAAATCCTTTATTATATAGTTCATTTTCCATAAGTTTCAAATTGGTTAGTCTCTCTAATTCTTTTTCTTTCATCTTCTCCATCTCTTATTTCTATAGTTTTATTTTTCTATAATTCTATTTTTTCTATTTCTGTTAAAGAATATTTCCCTTCATATCCAATCGTATGATAGATTTCTGCTGTTGTATCTGGTATGTTGTATACGATTATATAGCAACCACTTTTCTCATCTGATTTGACATCTTTAATTCCCATTTTTTCTAAATTTTCGGTTGTTAATTTATATACATTTCCGTTATTAATATCTTCTTGGCTAATGCCAATTTCTAATAATGTAGATACAAGACTGTCACTAGCATTGACAGTTGTTCCTTTATCCTCTCCATTAAGTTCGCTTTGTGCTTTCGCCCTCATTTCATCTGTGGCATTTTCTGGATTTACTCCTAAATCAAAACTTGCATTTTCAACATATTCTCTGGCTTTTGTTTGTATTAATAACATATTTGTTTTTAATCCTTCTAAGTTTGCCTTTTTCACAGAATCATTTCCTGTATATACAGTTATCCCCGCTAAAATCAATAAAACAATGATTGTGATTGTTAATGTAATTAATGTTATTCCTCTTTGATTATTTTTTACCATATACTTTCCCACCTTTATATACTATTATTATAAATTATGACTTGATTTCTATTCTTCAATTTTTTATATTATATCTTTTTCTATCTTTTTTTTCAACAAATTTTTCTCTAAAATCTTTTTTATTTCTATCCTTTTTTCTTATATGAGTATCTTAAAAAAAACCTATTTCTTTCACATAAAATTCACAAATCTATTGTATTATATAGTCATAATAGGTTAATATATATATATGGGAGGTAATATAAATGGAAAATAATAATCCACAAAATGAAACAAACAAAAATAATGTAAATGAATCAAAATTTAAAACGGTTTCAAATCCAGGTACATATAAAACAGTTTATGAAATGGATAATAAACCTAAAAAAAAGCATAACTTTGGAAAAACGATTGTATTACCATTTTTAAGTGGTGTCGTTGGTTGTGCTGTCGTAATTGGTACTTGCTTTGGTGTGCCTTCTATTAGAAATCAACTTATAGGTACAAATACTTCTTCATCAACATCCTCTTCATCTAAAACTACTGGATTAGTTGATCAAGTATCTTTATCTAATTATTCTGATACAGCTGTCTATGCAGCCAATAAAATTTTACCATCTATCGTTGGAATAAAAATTGAATATAATGTAACATCTATGTTTTCAATGTTTGGTGCTAACAAGTCTTCAACTGCTACAGCAACAGGTTCAGGTATTATTATTAGTGATGATGGATATATTTTAACCAATAACCATGTGATTTCTTCAAGTGAATCTGAAGCATATTATCAAGTATCAGAAGCAACGAAAATTACAGTTACTTTATTTGATGATACTACAGAATATGAAGCTAAAATTGTTGGTACTGATGAAGAAACTGATTTAGCTGTTATAAAAATTGATAAAACAGGTTTAACAAAAGCTGAATTTGCTGATTCTGATTCTATAAAGGTAGGCGAATTTGCTATGGCAGTTGGTAGTCCATTAGGTTTACAAAGTACGATAACCTGTGGTGTTGTTAGTGCCGTTAATAGAGATGTAACTGATTCTGATGGAAAAACGTATACATTAATTCAAACAGATGCAGCTATCAATGCTGGAAACAGTGGTGGTGCTTTAGTAAATGGTGAAGGTAAAGTTATTGGTGTTAATACTTTAAAATTAACTGGAGAAGATGTTGAAGGTATGGGATTTGCAATTCCAATTAATTCTACAACAGATATTACTTCTCAATTAATAGAATATAGTAAAGTAAGAAGACCATATATTGGAATTACAGGTATGGATTTAGATGCTGAAACAGCAAAAAGAAATAATTTAGTCGAAGGTATTTATGTTAAAGATGTAGAGACCTTCTCAGCAGCTGAAAAAGCTGGTATAAAAATTGGTGATGTCATCATTCAAGCCGATGGTAAAAATATTAAAACAATGGATGAATTAACAGAAATCAAAAATTCTCATAATATTGGAGATGAAATGAAAATTAAAGTAAATAGAGATGGTCAAGAAAAAGAATTAACCATTACATTAGGTGAACAACCTTAATAATAATTACTCTTTTTTCACCTTTAGTTCACACAATGGACAAATTTCAAAATTATAATACAAATATAATCAGTGAGGTATTACTGATTGAAATAAAAAAACATCCCCTTTTATTTTCAAAAAAGAGAAGCTTCAAAAGCTTCTCTTTTTTTATTTATTTGAAATGTCCTTTTGGGGACGTTTCTGTTTGGGACATTCTTAAAATAATTCAAAAAATAATATATTAGAAAAATTTATTACATTCCTCGGCTAACATTACATCATAAAGAAAACTTAAAGGTATCTAATAGGCACCTCTCAAAATCAAGTTTCGAGATTCTCCTATTAGATACCTTAATTTTTTCTAATATGATTTCATTCACATTCGTCATTTCATAAATTTTTCTAATATATTATTTTTTGAAAGTTAAGCTCTTCTAAAATGTCCCAAACAGAAACGTCCCCAAAAGGACACCCCAAAGGACATCTTTATACAATTACTAAATCCATTTCACTTGTTAAATTTTCATTCCCATAAGCATATACAATGTATATCTTTCCATTTTTTACAAAAAATTCTTTTGAATTTTCAACTTTATACATTTCATCCTCTGGATTTCTTTCGAAAATAGTATATCCTAAAGATTTTAAATCATTTACCTTTCGTTGTTCTAATGTGATTTCTGTATTGATTTTATTTTGTACCTCATTAACATCCAATTGCTTATTACTTATCATTTCCTCTAATGTTATTTCTTTATTATTTTTTAAATCATAATTATATGTTTGTATGATCACTCTTTGTGGACTTGAAGATTGTTTTAAGTTTGATCTAATAATCAAAGATAATATATCATTTTCAATTGTAGCTTCATATTGGACACTATATATAATATTTTGATTTACTGATTGCATTGAACTTTCCGCTTTTTCTTCAAATGTCTGCTTTATTTCATCATTATATTTTCTAATGGTTTCATTATCAATATTGATATATGGAATATGTAAATTTAAATCATAGCTATTTTCTTTGGTTTCATTATTTGTATAATATGTATATACATAGTCTTGATTTTCGTCTATTTTCTCTATATTGGCATCAGTCGTATATGTCTCTAATTGATTTTGAAATATCTCATCAAAACTTGACACTAATAATTGATAGTCTATATCTTCTTGTGTTAAACTAGAACCTCCTAGTGTTATTAGCCTATCTAATTCTTCACTTCCAAAATAATATGATAATGCAACAACAATTACTGCTATAATGCATGCTATTATCGAAATGGTATATATAATTACTGCTCTAACATTCATTTTTTCTTTCTTTGGTAAATTTACATTCATATAAATACCTCTTACCTCATAATCTTACATTATTATACCATTTTTTGATAATTTTTTCAATATGAAAATTCCTAATTTTATTGACTATTTACGTATTTTAAGATATGATATATATTGTATATTTATATAGAAATGAGGAATTTAAAGTATGTTATGTTCAGAATGTAATAAAAATCCAGCTATCCTTTTTTATAAAAAAATTGAAAATGGTAAAGAATCCTTAGAAGGTTATTGTTACGATTGTGCAAAAGCAAAAGGCATTAATCCTAATGAGGTGTTATATAAACAAAATGAACTATTATCAAAAGATAATGTCAATCTAAATGATATGACAAAACAATTTGAAACCATTTTTAAAGATTTAGCTGAAAATATTAACTTAGAAGATATAGAAAATATTGATGGAGCCATCACTTTTGAAAATAATGGTGATGACACTGGAGATGGTTCTGGTAAAGTCTCAGGTGCAGCCATTCCATTAAGTTCATTATTCTCTAATATGTTTGGAAATTCAAGTAATAATAATAATGAACAAGAATTAAATAACGGTAGAAAAAAAGTAAAAGTAGAAAAAAAGAAAAATACAAAGCAAAATAAAAAGAAAAAATTCTTAGATACTTATGGTACCAATCTAACAGCAAAAGCCAAAAATAATGAATTGGATATTGTTATCGGAAGAGATAATGAAATTAAAAGAATTATTCAAATTTTAAATAGACGTTCTAAAAATAACCCTTGTTTAATCGGTGAACCAGGTGTTGGTAAAACAGCTATTGCACAAGGATTAGCTATTCGAATTGCTAATCAAAATGTACCTGCAAAATTATTAAATAAAGAAGTCTATTTATTAGATATGACAGCGGTTATTGCTGGAACGCAATTTAGAGGACAATTTGAATCTAGAATGAAAGGAATTATTGATGAATGTAAGGAATATGGAAATATCATTTTAGTAATTGATGAAATTCATAATATCATTGGTGCTGGTGATGGTGAACACTCTATGAATGCTGCCAATATTTTAAAACCTGCCCTTTCCAATGGTGAAATCCAATTAATTGGTACAACTACTTTAAAAGAGTACAGAAAATATATTGAAAAAGACTCTGCTTTAGAAAGAAGATTCCAACAAGTTTTAGTAGAAGAACCTAATATTGGTGATTCTATTGGTATTCTAGAAGGTATTAAAAAATATTATGAAGAATATCATAAAGTAAAAATTTCTTTAGATGTTATTAAACAGGCTGTTATTATGTCTGAAAAATATATCCATGATAGATTTTTACCAGATAAAGCCATTGACATTTTAGATGAAGCTTGTTCAAGAATCAATTTAGAAAATAAAGATTTATTTACTTTAGAAAAACTAAAACAAGAATTAGAACAAGTACAAAACGAGAAAGAAGAAGTTATTGCAGCCGATTCTACAGAAGATTATCAAAAAGCAGCTGATTTAAAAACACATGAATGCCAATTAATTGAGCAAATTGATAAACTAAATAAAACAATGAAACCTAGACAATTAACCATTCAAGATATCGCCAATGTTATCGAAAGTTGGACAAAAATACCAGTTCAAAAAATTACAGAAGCAGAAACACAAAAATTATTAAATTTAGAAACCAATCTTCATAAAAGAATTATTGGTCAAGATGAAGCTGTAAGCGCTGTAGCTAGAGCCATTCGTAGAAATAGAGCAGGTTTAAAATCAACCAAAAGGCCACCTTCATTTATCTTTGTTGGTCCTACTGGTGTTGGTAAAACAGAACTTGCCAAAAGTTTAGCATACGAAATGTTTGGATCTGAAGATTCTATTATTAGAATTGACATGTCTGAATATATGGAGAGCCATTCTACTTCTAAATTAATTGGTGCCCCTCCAGGATATGTTGGCTATGATGATGCAGGACAACTAACTGACAAAGTAAAAAGAAAACCATATTCTATCATTTTATTGGATGAAATTGAAAAAGCACATCCAGATGTATTTAACATTTTATTACAAGTGTTAGATGATGGAATTTTGACAGATAGTCAAGGAAATTCTGTTAGTTTTTCAAATACGATTATTATCATGACATCAAATGCAGGTTCTAATTTAAATAATAATTCTATTGGATTTGGAAACTCTATGATAAATAAAAATAAAATTATGGATAGTCTAAAAGATGTATTTAGACCTGAGTTTTTAAACAGGGTTGATGAAATTGTTACTTTTGACCCATTAACCAATGAACAATTATTACGTATTGTTGATTTAATGTTAAATGATACAGTGAAAGCTTTGTCAGATAAAGATATTAAAATGAATATGACAAAATCTGCTAAAAACTATATCTTAGAAAAAGGAACAGACATTAAATTTGGTGCTAGACCATTAAGAAGAGCTATCCAAAGATATGTAGAAGATGAACTATCTGAAATGATCTTAAGACAGCAATTATTAGATGGGCAAACTGTCAATATCGACTTTGTTGACGGAAATTTAAAATTTGAAGTAAAATAGGAGATTTTTATGTTAAAACATGTACCAAATGCACTAACCATTATTCGTTTTTTATTAATACCAATTATTGTTGTAAATATTTTCAATGGAAATTATATTTTAGCATTTGTATTTTTCACAATATCGGGTATAACAGATATTGCTGATGGATGTATTGCTAGAAAATTTAATCTAATATCTAATTTTGGAAAGTTAATGGACCCATTAGCAGATAAGTTAACACAAATTGCAACGATTGCCTCTTTAACGCTAATGCATATTATTCCTATTTGGATATTGGTAATTGTATTATTAAAAGAATTAATTATGATTGCAGGTGCATCTTTCCTTTACGGTAAAGATGTTGTGGTATATAGCAAATGGTATGGAAAATTGGCAACTGTCCTTTTCTACCTTGCCATTGTATTTTCATTATTAATTAATCAATTTGAATTACCATCTATATGGTCTAATTTAGATTTATGGTTATTCTATCTAGCATTATTTGCTACTGTATTTTCTTTAATCATGTATATTAAAGATGTATACCAAAAAGGATTTATTGATAAACAAGATTTGAATAAAGAAGTTACCATTGATAAAAAAGAAAGAAAAAAAAGATGATACACCTAACAAAGGCGTATCATCTTTTTTTCTACTTTATTTTATTCATAATCCTCAATTAACTGATTTAATTCCACTCTTCCATTTGCTTCAATACCATTTTGTAATTCTAATTTATCTGTCTCCGTTAAAAATTCTGTTGCAATATCGGTTTCTTCTACTAATTCTTCTGTATCTCCTGTTTTTAAATATACAACCACTTTTCCATCTTTTTCTCTTAATACATAATGTTCTCCACATTCGCTATCGAATTCTCTATATAATACAATTTGATTTCTTGAAAATTCTTCTATCGTCCAACCTTCATATTGCTTTTGTAAATCTTCTTCTGTCTTATTAACTAATTCAGTTGGTATACTTGAATATTGTTCTATGGTATGTCCACAATCATTGTAGTGTCTTTTAAATATAATGGAACAATTAGGAGATATCTTTTCTCCTTCTGAACTTGTCTCCTCTACTAATGTGTTACTCTCTACCATTTCCTCATATTCATCTGTACATTCATCATAAATTTCTTCTTGATTTTGCTCTGCAATTTCTGTTTCTTTTTTTTCTTGCGAAAAATTTTTTATTAAAATAACACCAATAACTGTTCCTAAGGTAAATAATACAATAATGGCTGAAATGATTATACTTTTTTTCATGTTCTTACATTCCTTTCCAAAGATAAAATTGATTCTTATAGTTTTTATCATTTTCAAATTTACCTTTTCTCACCTTTTATAGTATTATTTACCTTTTTTTAGTATTTATACATTTTTTATTTTAATTTGCCTTTAGATAAGCAATAGTAGCTACTTTTATGCAATTTTCTTTTTTTATTTTGCAACTATTTTTAGTCGCTATATTCTTCTATAAACTTCTTCACACGAATCTCACCTTTGTGATTAACACTGATACTGATTTCTCCATTTCTATCTGTTCTGAAAATTTGCATACCGAAACGATTTTAATCTTTCTAAAACAGCATCGTTTGGATGTTCAAACATATTATTTTCTCCCACACCAATAATCGCAATCTTACTATTCACTGCTTTTATGAACGCTTCTGTTGAAGAACTTTTGGAACCATGATGAGCGACTTTTAATACAGTGGCTTTTAATCTATCCAAGTCATTTTTATACAAATTTAAAATTTGCTTTTCTGCAATTTCTTCTATATCTCCAGTAAACAACATACTAAAATTTTTATATTGTAATTTCATTACTATAGCGTTGTTATTTAATTGATTTTCTTCTATTTGTTTTTCGATTGGCCATAATATATGAAACATAACATCTCTTATCCAAATGGTATCTCCTGCTTTTAACTCTTGTACTTTTAATCTTTTTTGTTTTACGAATTCTAAAAATTTTTTATAATTTTCATTTTTTTCTTCTTGTTTACTTATAAATATTTGGTCTATCTGTAATTCTTCTAACACTGACAATATACCCCCTACATGGTCTTGGTCAAAATGTGAAATAAATACATAATCTATGCGTGTATACCCTTTATCTAATAAATAGGGAATAAGTGTATCTTTTCCTACATCAAATGTACTAGATGTACTACCTCCTCCATCAATTAAAATCGTTTTATGATTTGGCGTTATGATAAAGCAAGCATCTCCTTGTCCTACATCTAAAAAATGGATTTCTAAGTTTTTAGGAAATTGGCAAATTCCTATCAAAAAAATGATGAAAAAAATTCCTTTATATGTTCGCTCAATAAATGCTTTTATATTTCTTTCTCGTAAAATTTTCTGATATATTTTCCATGTTTTTTTCTTTTTTTCATATAGTTTGTATTTCATAAGTGCTATTAGATTTTTTACTCTTTTTTTTGTGTTATTTAGATATTTAGTAGTATAAATTATATAAATTTGATTGCCAACAAAAACCACTATGTAATAGATAATGATAGATAATACACTTGGTGTTGGTATATATATTTTCGAAAAAGGTAAATTCGCCAGATTGGAAATTTGTATTAGTGCTTTGATTCCTAATGATAAAAAAATGGAAATGCATTTTGCAATTTCTAAATGAATAAATGAACTTATGATAAAAATAATCGATAAAAACATAATTGGAGCAATTATAACACTGACCAAAATATTGGCTAGTATAAAATAGATTCCTATCATATTAAAATGATACAACATAATAGGAAGAATCATAATTTGTGCAGAAATTGTAACTGCTACCATATCTTTAAGATTTTCTGTCATTTTAGATATTTGTTTACTTTGTTTTATTTGTATATTCTTTTTTATGATTTTTATATTATCTAAATACTGTTTCACATTTTTATGAAATAAAATGATACCAATTGTACCTAAATAAGATAATTGCAATCCAACACCTGTAATCGCATATGGATTTTGTATTAAAATAATTCCTAATGAAATAGCAATGGATGTCCAGATATCATTTTTTCTATATACTAAAAAAGCAATTAGGTTCATCATTCCCATAATACCTGCTCTTACAATCGAACTTGTAAATCCCGTTATACTCATGTAAAATAATAAACCTATCATCACAATATATTTTACATTTCTTTTTCCTAGCCATTTTTTTAATACCATTTCGATTCCTATAATAATATAGATAATATGCATACCAGATACTGCTAAAACATGAGAAATATTGGCTATTTGAAACTTTTCTTTCAGTGTTTCTTCTAAACTTGTTGTATCTCCTAAAATTAATCCTTTTACAATTTGCTGTTCTTTCTCTTCTAATAGCTTTTCAATATTTTTTATCATTGCTAATTTTATATTATTAATACTTCTTTCAATCCTACTTATATTATTGGAAGATATTTTTTGATAGTTTTCGACATTTAGTGTCCCATATATGCTAATTGATTTTAAATATAACTGATAATCAAATCCGCCTACATTTCTTTGCTCGCTTCCTTTTCGAAATTCTCCTTGTAAAATCACTTTATCACCATATTGAAATTCTATGTCTTTTTTCACATCTATATAAATTTTACTTGATTTGTACTCATCAGAATTATCGACTGTTAAGACTTTTACCTTGTATCGATTTTTATATTCTCTTTCTTGTTTATTACTAACAATAATCCCTTCTACTTTTATATTTCCTTCTGTATATCGTTTTTCATATTGATTTTCTTGAAATAGGAGAATTGTGTTTGAAATAATAGAACTTATGATAATAAAAAAAATTACCTTTTGTGTAAAAATAAGTTTGACATATTTAAAATATCTATTGATTGATAATAACTTAAAACGATTATATTTTTTTATCTTAAAAATTCTTTTTAATAAATATATACATGTTATTAAGATATATAAAAGGACTATACTAAAATGAAAGTATAGCCCCCATATAATTCCAATGATATATCCTATAACAATAACTACTATTGGCCTTTTGATGAATTATCGCCTCCAATATGCATTATAATTATAGTACTCTTCTTGCACCTACATAATTATTATTATAATATCCTGTGCTTAAAGAATCAATTCTAACACCTGTTGATGGAGTTGAAGCATGGATGATTTGCCCTCCTCCAATATATATAGCAACATGGTTTATTCCAGATTTACCAAACATAACCAAATCACCTGGTTGTAAATTTGCTCTACTTACTGCAACACCATTACTATATTGTCCTGCAGATGTTCTATTTAAAGATTTTCCATGTTGTTTAAATACATATGATGTAAATCCTGAACAATCAAAACCTGTACTTGGTGAAGTACCACCATATACATATTTATATCCTAAATATTTCATAGCTGTTGCAACAATTGCCGAACCACTACTAGATGCTGGTACATTTGTTGCTTGAGCAGTTGTTGTATTACTTGTGCTTGTTTTGGATTTTGTTTTTGTTGTTGTACTACTTGATTTTCTAGAGGTAGTTTGACTTCTAGATGTTTCTTGTTTATTATTGGATAATAATGAAGATGATATATACCCTTCTACATTATTTACCTTTACTCTACTCCATCCATTTTCTTCACTATAAACTTGAACTTCTGTATTTAAAGATATCGTTGTGACAATTGTACTTGACGCATTTGCCTCTTGTCTTACATTTACAGATGAAGAATTTACATATTGTGTTTTGATTGGTGTTTCTTGAACTGGTTCTTGGTTTTGTTCTTTATTTTCCTCAACTGGTTCATTTTTCTTCAATTTATCTTTTCTTAACCAACCTTTTGTTGTTTGTGTTTCTACACAAGCCCATCCATTAATAATCTCTGTAACTTTAACAGTTTCATCTGTTTTTAGTTCTATTACATCTGTTGCATTAATTGATGGTATTAATTTTAATTTTGTATTCTCTGCAATTTTATATTCTCCTAATACTATATCTTCTGTATTTTCTGTTGATGTATTGTTATTTTCTTCTGTTGTATTTTCATTTACTTGATTATTTTCTTCTGTAGGTTCCGGATTTGAATTTACTGTAACTAGTTCTTTGCTTACATATCCTGTAATTTTATTATATGTTACTTTATACCAGTTACCTTCTTCTCCTAATATTTCAACTTCTTGATTCAAAGCAATTTGCTCTAAAATTTTACTCTCAGCATCTGCTGTCTCCCTTAAATTAGCAACATTTACATTAATTGTTCCTGTATTTGCGGCTAAGCTGATATTTATAAAAAGCAAACTAGCTAAAGATATAATTGCCATAACAAAAATGCTTTTTATATTCATTTTACTTTTCATTGTAATCCTTCTCCTTAAAATATTTTATATTTTTAAAAAAGTAGTACCGAAATAGTATACTATAAATCTAAAAAAAAGTCAAATTTTTGACTTTTTTCTAAATCCTGTTATTTTTAATACAATTACTACTTAACCAATATATCTTATTCTTGTGTGAATTTTTACCGAAAACAATATCATACCACTCTATTTTTTATAAGTAATTTTACCATATTATATATTAACTTTTGTTTGTCTCTATTAAATCGAATGATTAACTCATATAATTCTTTATCCATATATCTTATTATATTTTCATTTTTCTCATTTAGAACATCATATACAGAAATATTCAAAAAATCACAGATTTTTATAAACTTTTTTAGCTCTATTCCTGCTTTTCCATTTTCTAATTTACTTATATAATTTATGGAAATATTTAAATATTCTGCCATTTCTTTTTGACTTATTTTATTTTCAATTCTTGTTTTTTGTAATCTTTTACCAATATTAGAAAAATCCAAATTCATATTATCACTTCTCCTCTATTGGTAAATATAACATTATGAGTTTTATTTGTCAATATATTTTAACATATTAGTAAAAATTATTTTTCTATACTTTTATGAGCATATATATTATTGACAATCTTTTCATATGGTGCCTGATTTTCTAATTCACCAGCTAATGTCATTACTTCTTGAAGTCTATTAAAACTTTCTTCTTCTAATACTGGTGTTTCGTTCCATGCATCTATATCTTTATATGTTTGGATGGCTTCTGCTAACATTTCAATACTCGTATCTGGAAAAAATTCTTGTATAACCGTTGCAATTTCTTTTGCTGTATGTTCTTTTACCCAGGTTTGCCCTTTATAAATGGCATCTGTAAAGTTTTGAATGATTTCTTCATTTGCTTCAATATAACTCTTTTTAGCAAAATAGGCTGTATATGGTATTTCACCTGCCTCTTCTCCAACTGATGCCACAACATATCCTTTGCCTTCTTGTTCTGTTAAAGAAGCTGTTGGTTCAAATAATGTTACATAATCTGCATTTCCAGCAGCAAAAGCGCCTGCCATTAAATCAAATTTAATACTATCATCTAATACCACATCTGTTTCTGGATTAATTCCATTTTTCTTTAATACATATTCTAATGTCATATAAGGTACGCCACCTTTTCTTCCTGGTATAATGGTTTTACCCTTTAAATTTTGCCAGCTAAAATCTTCTTCATCTGTTCTAGAAACCAACAATGAGCCGTCCTTTTTCGTTAACTGTGCAAATACTTCTGTGTAGTCTTCTTTCCCTTCATTATAGACATATATAGAAGCTTCTGGACCTGCAAATCCAATTTCTACTTGATTGGCTAACACAGAAGTCATAACGGCATCTGCTCCTTGACCAGTTGATAATTCGATTTTTAGTCCCTTATCTTCAAAATATCCATTATGAATTGCTACATATTGTGGCGCATAAAAAACAGATCTTGTTACTTCACTAACATGAATTGTTTGTAAATCATTATTATTATCTTTGCTTTGTTTGTTTACAACAATAATTCCTATTGTTAAGACAACAAGTAAAATGAGAATAACAACCAAAATTATTCTTTTTTTATTCATTTCATACCTCCTTTTTTCTATATCTTATGTTTATAATTAAGATGTGTGAAATTTTAACAACAAAGAAAAAAGAATTATTATTACGAATGTAATCATAATTCTTTTAGATTCTATCTTTCTTCACTAGAAATGTTTTTTAACATATTTCCTTCTATGGATTGCATGTTTTCTTGGTGTCTATTACGTTCTAATAAATCTCTTGCAAAATTATTTCTATATGTATACATTTGTGTTCCAAAATCAACATATATACCTGGTAGACCTTCACACTCTTCCAAATATTTTCTTACATTTTGAGGTGTATTTCTTTCTAATTGCATATCTAGTATTTCCACTGTTTCCTGTGGATATTTTTTCATTAAATATGTCAATATATCTTTATAAGTTGAATAGCCTTTTTCTTCTCCTGGCACCCTCATTCTAGAAAAGAATTTTTCCTGTGCAACCTGTTCAATGTCCTCTTTTCTTAATGCCTCTTCTATAAAATTTTGATTTTCATAAAGTCCCAAAACCCTTTCATTATCATATAATGGATATAAATCTATTTTCCCATTGTTGTACTGCATAGACCAATTTTCATCATGTCTATCATAATTTCCATATAAGCTATCATATACTGCCATTTGAATTACTTTTCTTCTAACTTCTTGCACTCTTGCTTGTATATATGTTTCTGAATGTGTATCAAGCGCCCTATAAAAATCTCTCACACTTGTTTCAACAGAAGCGAAAACTACCTCTATATTATCATTTGCCTTTGACATACTAATATCATTATTTTGGATTAACGCTTTAAACTGATCCCTATATTTCATTTTAAATCTTTCTATTGCAATTTTACCTGGCTCTAAAATATCCCCTTTAGATAATTGGCTATAAATTATACAGCCATCCTTTTCTTCTGGAGTTCCATTATTTCTTTCTTTATGTATATTGGAATAATATTTACTAAGATAAGCCAATTCTGTTTCACAAGCGTTAATATCTGCTTGTACGGCTAATATGTTTCCTATAAATTCACCATAGTGATTTGCACAAAAAACTTTTCTATCTTTAAATGCATATCTTTTAGGTTTAAATAACCCCATTCTATGATTAGATGAATCTATATACCATCTTTTTCCCTTTAACTCTCCCACTTTTTCAAATTTGTAAGGAATAAATTCATCAATATTTCTAAAATTGAACATCTTATTTCTCCTCTTCTACCATATATTTATCTGTTACTAATATACCTTTTGTTTTTCTTAAGTATTCAAATTCATCATACGCATCCATTTCTAAATCTTCCAATAATTCCTTTAATTCTTCTTCTGATAATTTTTCAATCTTAGGTAATCTTACTTTAAAAATAGCAAAGATTTCATTACTTTCATATATTTTATCTAAATCATAAAAAGGAAGCATTGCCTTAGATATTACTTTTTCTTCTATTGCTTTTTCTACATGGGGCCTACTCATTTTAAAATAGTATTTTCCTTTTTCTTTATCTCGAAATAATGCTCCAATTAAATACTTTTTATTGGTTTTATAATCTATCCATTTTAAGTATAAATATTCCATTTATCCACCTCTTTATTCCTATAATTCTGGTGATTCATCTTCCTTACTCAGTTCTTCTTTTCTGCTTTTTTGTTCGAAATTTTTTATTGTATCATTGATTTCTTGTTGCCTTTCTAAAAATATTCTCTTAGCAAATTCTTTGTGTTCTTTAGATAATCCTGGACACACCTCTAATACTTCCTCTAAATCAAAAAACTTGTATCTTCCTATATCTTTTAATGAATCCATCGTTTCATCATAATAATTTTCTAATAAATAATTTAGGAATATAGTAGGTGTTGTTTTTTGGGCTTTCCCAGGTATTCCAATAAACGATGTTAAATTATTTTGCTTGAATTTTTCATATGCTTTTTCGTTTGTCATATATTTTACAATATCAGTTCTATTTTCTTGCATTCCCAAGATTTGTTCATTATCAAATAATGGATAAAAATCAATCTCATTTGTAAGTTGATTTACCTTTATTCCAAAATTCTCATCATGCCTATCTCTATTAGCAAATATTAAATCAAACATACACATGTCAAAAAAGTGTTTTCGCATTTGTGGAATTTTATCAGCCTGTTTGTTTCCACTATAAAGTTCTTCTAAACTTTTTAATATAATTTCAATATTCACATAATTTCTTTCTGATTCTGTATTTCCTCTTACTGTCATCTCTCTATATCTTTTAGGATATTCTTTTTTATAACTTTCAACAATCTCCTTTAATGTCTTAAAATTTTCTTCTGGTATTAGTTGATAATGACTAAGTACACCTTCAACCTTTACAATTTTATTGCTATATTTGTTCTTAACATCTATTTCACCTAATTCTACTTCACATGCTTCTTTTCCTAATTGTTTTAAAATTAGATACGCTATATATTCCGCATAATGATTTGCATATTCTTTATTATTTTTTAACTTAGAATTATATCCTCTTTTTGATTTAAAATGTCCTAATAATAAATTTCTGCCATTTCCTCTAAAGCTCATAGTTGCATGAACTTTTGAAGCTTCCATCGTAATTTCTCGTGTTCCAAAAGTACTAAAGTAATATCCATGTTGAGGATTTAATTTTTTTTGAACACCTAATTGTTCATGTATTTCATCACTTATTTCACTTAATGTCTTTACACGTAATAACATATTTACTCCTTTTATTTGTACTACATCTATTTTACCATAATTTGTGAAAAAATCAAGCTAGAATGATGTTTTATTTTATGTAAAATTAACATAACAGTCAAGATTTCTTATGATATCTTGACTGCTTTTTCTATCTAAATTTCTTTGATTTCATTATACATTTTTCTAATACTAATACAGCTAAATACATTAACCCTGCCACAATACCAAGTACAATAACACTTGCCATGACTAGATCTAACTTGAAAACTTGCCCTCCATATACAATCAAATATCCTAAACCTGCTTTGGATACTAAAAATTCTCCTGAAATAACGCCTACTAGCGAAAGTCCAATATTGACTTTTAAGGAATTGATAAAAGTAGAAATATTTGCAGGTAGCACAATTTTAGTTAATATTTGAAATTTAGTTGCCTTAAAGGTTTTTGCCATTTTGATTAAATCTTTATCTGTTTTCATAAATCCATTTAAGTTTTCTAAAATGGTAACAACTAATGAAATCGCAACTGCCATAACAATAATAGCTGGTGTTCCTGCTCCTACCCATATAATAATGACTGGTCCCAAAGCGACTTTAGGTAAACTATTTAATACGACTAAATAAGGTTCCAATACGCTTGAAAGAAATTTTGACCACCATAAAATAATAGCAATCATGATTCCTAATATAGTTCCTAATAAAAATCCGACAACGGTTTCATATACAGTTACTTGAATATGCATTAACAAATCATTTGAGCCCAAATTTGTTAAAGTTCCCCATATTCTACTTGGTTGACTGGTTATAAAGCTGTCTATAACATTCATGTTAGCTAATATTTCCCATAAAGCTAGAAATCCTACCAATATAGCAATTTGCGTGATTAGTACCAATACCGTTCTTTTTCGATTATTTTTTAAATATACCTTTCTTTCTTGTGATATAAACTTATTCATCTATTCCCAGCTCCTTCCACAATGTATTGAAATATTGACTAAATTTAGGACTTTCTCTTACATTGATAGGATTTCGATTTTCTATTTCAAAATCAATTTTATGAATGTCTTTCACTTTTCCTGGTCTTTTTGTTAATACCACCACTCTATCTGCCATACTAATTGCTTCTGAAATATCATGTGTCACAATAAGAGCCGTTATTTTTTCTTTTTTTAATATAGAGTAGATATCATTTGTTACCATGATTCTTGTTTGGTAATCTAATGCAGAAAAGGCCTCATCTAATAATAAGATTTTAGGATTTGTCGCTAATGTCCTTATGAGCGCTGCCCTTTGTCTCATTCCGCCTGATAATTCTGAAGGATATTTATCTTTAAAATCATATAAATTATATTTTTTTAATAAGTTTTCTACATAGTTCTTATTTTTTTCATTTAGTTTTCCTTTTATTTCCAACCCTAAAATGCTATTACTCCATATATTTCTCCATTCTAGTAAACAATCTTTTTGTAGCATATATCCTATTTCTTCTGATATTCCTTCAACTTTCTTATTTTCTATGTAGATATCTCCTGTCGTTTTTTCCTCTAACCCACTAATAATAGATAATAATGTTGATTTTCCACATCCGCTAGGTCCTATAATCGATATAAATTCTCCTCTTTTTACTCTAAAATTGATATTATCTAATGCCAGAATTTCACCTTTTTTGCTTTGATATTGTTTGCTTATATTTTTTATTTCTAATATTGTATCCATATTTGTCTCCATTCCCTTCTTTTTCATTCAGATGCCCATAATTTTTGTTATACTGCTTAATATATTTTATGTAAAATAAAATAGAGATGTGCTTTATTTACATCTCTATTTAAGTGAAAATGATTGGTTCAATCCCTCTAGATAAATTAATTCTTCTAATATCGTATTGTTTATTTTATGTGTATTAGACCTATCTAATAAATTTATTACATTATATTTTAATTCAAGAATATGGTTGTCATAGGTTGTCATTTCAAAATAATGTTGTATTGTTTTGTTAGCAATATATTTTTTACACTGAAAGTAGATCACAATAGGAATAATTGTTAATTTTTCTATATTTTCTTTATTCTGTTTTTGAATAATTTTCGTACAATCATTTAAAACATGGTATGGTAAACGAAAATTAATCTCTTTTTGATATACAATTAAATAAAATAAATTTCTGTTTGCTTTTTTATATATGACTCTCATTCTGTTTTTTTCTTTGACAAATTCTACATATTCTAAATTCTCTTTTACTTCTATGTTTTTATTATGTACAATATCCTTTATAAAAATTGCTATTCTTCTTTTATCTTTAAACAAGTATTCTATTATATTTCTGTATTGTTTTTTATCATTGTTATCCTGTAATATACTATATTTTTCAGTACTTTCATTAAATTTAAAATATTCATTTTGTTTTATATTATGTATAAATTTAATATAATCTTTATATGTAAAATGATGTAATATCCATATCACCTCCTAACATATTAAAGTTTGCATTTGTTCTGGATTTTATAGATTAAAATATTTGATATACAATTTAAATAAAAATATATAAATTAAAATTAGCTATATTAAAACATAAAAATGCAAAAAATACAATGATTTTTTGCATTTTATGTAAATTTTTTTGATAGTATAGCTTTTTTACAACGTTTTTAATCATGATATTATGTTCTTAATTTCTTCTTTCGACAAATATCTCCATTTTCCGAGTTCTATATTCTTTACACCAATTCCTGCAATCGCACTTCTATGTAATGCAAGTACTTTATGGCCAATCGATTCACACATCTTTCTTACTTGTCTATTTTTTCCTTCGTGTATGATAATTTCCAGTCTTGTTATTTGCTTTTCTTCATCTGTCTTTAAAATTTTTACTTTTGCAGGCTTTGTAATATATCCCCCTATATCTATACCTTGTCTTAATTTGTCTACTTTTTCTTTATTGACGATTCCTTTTAATGTAACCGTATATGTTTTATCAATTTCATGTTTTGGGTGTGTAACTTTATAGACAAACTCCCCATCATTTGTAAGAATTAAAGCGCCTGATGTATACATATCTAATCTGCCTACTGGTACTAATCTTTCTTTTACTTTTACCAAATCTAAAACAGAATCACGATGAAATTGATCTTTTACAGTTGTTACATATCCAATCGGCTTATTTAGTAATATATATACTTTTCGTTCTTCTCGTTTTACAAGTTTGTCATTATATTTTATTTTATCCTTTTTCGGATTTATTTTCGTTCCTAGTTCTTTAACAACTTGTCCATTTACTTGAATTTTTCCTTGCAAAATGAATTTCTCTGCTTTTCTTCTTGAGGCAATCCCTGCTTCTGCTAAGTATTTCTGTAATCGTATTTCTTCCAAAAACGATTCTCCTTTCTGATTTTATCTTATATCATTCTCTATCCTCTACATTCTTTTTCTTTTCTCTAAATCTTTTAATATATTTTCAAAATATTCTGGCAGTTTTGCTTCTAAATACATTGTTTCTCCTGTTGTAGGATGTGTAAATTCTAAACTTTTTGCATGTAGACATTGCCCCTTTATATTCCATTCATTTTTTCCATTTGAATATATTTCATCTCCTACAATAGGATATCCAATTTGTGATAAATGTACTCTAATTTGATGAGTTCTTCCTGTTTCTATATTCACTTTTAGTAAAGTATATTTGTCATACCTTTCTAGCACTTTAAAATGGGTTATTGCTTCTTTTCCTTTTTTGGTAACTGCCATTTTCTTTCTATCTTTTTCACTTCTTCCAATTGGCATATTGATGGTTGCTTCATTTTCTTTTACAATGCCTCTTACTAAAGCAATATATGTCTTTTTTACTTTATGTGCTTTTATTTGTTCACTTAAATGTATATGTGTTTTATCATTCTTAGCTATGATGATAATTCCAGATGTATCTTTATCTAATCTATGTACAATTCCTGGTCTAATTTCTCCTCCAATTCCGGATAAAGAATCTTTACATATGGCCATAATCGCATTTACTAAAGTCCCATCTGGATTTCCATTTGCTGGATGTACCACCATTCCTTTGGGTTTGTTCACAACAATAATATCATCATCCTCATAAATAATATCTAATGGAATATTTTGTGCTTTTAATGAACTTTCTACAGGTATTTCCTCTTCTACCTGTATCGTATCACCTTGTTGCACTTTATATGATGGTTTTACTTTTTTTCCATTTACTAAAATTTTGTCATTTGCCAATAATCTTTGTATTGCCACTCTTGATGTATCTTCTAACTTTTCTGATAAATATGCATCTATCCTTTTGCCATCTTCATATATTTCAAAATATTTCATATATATTCATGTCCTTTCACAAGATTTTTTATTCTATATCTTCCATATCCTTTATACAGATTTATGTGGCTTATCTTCTGTATTTTTTTCTTTTGCTTGTCTTTTATTAGACAACTCTTTTGCTGAAAAAGATGCAAATATGGCAACAAATGATAGCCAGCCTATAACAATACAAATATCTGCGATGTTAATAGGCGGAAAATTAGCAAAATTGATAAACTCTACTACCGCTCCTCTAAAAATTCTATCTATGATATTACTTATACCACCTGCTAAAGCAAATGTTAATAATATTTTTGTTTTTTTCTTTATAAACTGATTATTACTTTTTATAATCCCAAAAATAATACATATAATTATAAAATTTGTTAATATATTTAAAACCTTTGATGTATCTTCATAGGTTCCATTATTTATTTCATTTACTTTTAATATCCATACATTCGGTATTATGGTTATCTCTCCATAATGTATCATTAAAGCTTTCGTTATCTGATCAATGAATACTATCATAACGATAATGATTCCAATAAGTATATATAACTTTTTTAACTTTATCTTTTCTTCTTTTTTCATGAATCCCTCTCATAACATTTTTATACACTTAGTCTTTCATATATTGTAAAATATTTATCTTCATATAGTTCTTTATAATTAGGGTCTTTTGTTTTTTTGATAATCATGTTCATTTTTGAATTTTTATATGTGATAACATGTGTAATTCCATACTTTTCAAATGTATCTTCATAAAAAGTACCTATACTAGAAGTATCTATAAAGTCCATAAATATATCCTCTTTTTTACCGCTAAATTCTGGTGCATATAAATCTGCTCTTGAATCAATAAATACAGGTATTCCTCTATATATCATATAACTACCATAGTTATATTCATTATAAAATTTAGCTGTTCCTAAATCTATATTTTCTAATATGTAATCACATGCTTGAACAGGATAAGCCGTCTCATCTATATATGTATCATTTTGTTTCGGTTCATAAAAATGATAACTTAATAATAACATTATACAAATCATGAATATATACCCCACCTTAGTTGTCACGATTTTAAAAACCTTTTCTAATCCATTTTTGGTATATAGTTCTAAAAGTCCGCATATCATCTTATTAACAATTAATACACCAATTATGCAAAACATGGTAACCTGTCTTCTAGAAGCTAGCATTAAATAGCATAATCCAGCTATCATAAACAAATCGCTTAGTTTTATTTTTGTTTTTGTAAAAGTTAAAATTGCTAAAATTAACACAATTGTTGCTAATGCTTCTGTTTCATCTATAATTGTCATTGGTAAATGTTCATTAATATTTTGTGTTGTATTTCCTTGCATTGTTTTATACAAATATGTATAAGGTGTCTCCACTAATGGTGTTAATAGTCCTGTAAATGCACAAATAATCATTATCAACACTAACCATTTTACATTTTTATTTTTCGTAAATCTAATCTTATATGGATGATTTAATTCTTCTTCTCTCTTTATTTTTATTTTTTCATTTTTAGCAATAATTGTTTTTAATTTTTCTTCTAATTTTTGTTTTTTATCAACATTTTTTCCTGATTTTGTTAATAATTTTATTCTAAGATTTAATGATTTTATCTTGATTTTTCTATAAATGGCTATTTCTGCTATGATAGCAAGTACATATTCTGCTATATATGGTAAGAATAAAACAAATATAAATGGCCAAACTGCTACATGTAAGTTTGCAATCAATGTTGAAATTAACACTAATCCAACTGCATATCGAATTTTTCTATTTTGTAAAAACATCTCTATAAAATAGATAATCCATACAAATAAAATAAATGTAGCCAATTGTGCTCTAGCAGCAATATATCCTCTTAATATATATATGACAATCGCTGTTAAAACAAATGAAATCAGTTGATTTTTCGCTATCTTTGTATTGACTATGTATAAAGAAATGCCTAATATAACTGTTAATATGCAAGTCATTACATAAATTCCTGTCATTCCAAAAGCTGAATATATCTCATATGTTATCAAGTCATATAGCCAATGTGGATATGTATATGCTAAATCCTCATGCCATGAAAAGTGATCTTGCATATCAATCCCTGTTTTGGTTATCTGTTCCCCTATTTTTATCGTATAAAATGTATCATTTTGTAATGTCACTGGTGTCATTGCAATACAAAATATAGCAATTAAGATAATGGCTATTATTCCAAAAATCAATTTAGAATGAAATCCACGCTTTCCATTTTCGTTTTTTTCTTTTTTCTCTTTTTGTTTAAACATTTTTCTCCTCCACAAAACGATTTTATTATATTTATTTTTAAATGTATTATATATATATTCTTTAGCATTATACCAAAAAAAGTTCGTAAAAACTAGAGTTTTTACGAATAAAGCAAAAAATAAGATTACAAATCCATGTAATCTCACTTTTATTCTTTATATCTTATTTATACAGCTTCTTTGTTTTCTGTTTCTACTGTATTTTCATCATTATTTTCTTCTATTACTTCTAGACTACCTACTGAAACTTCATAAGCTACTCTTGTTTCAACACTTCCATCTTCATGTTTTTTCTCATAAGTTCTTGATTGTACTCTACCAACGATTTTTATTTGTGCACCAACTTCAAGGTTTTGACAAAATCTTGCGTTTCTTCCCCATGCGATACATGGAATATAGTCTGATTTATTATATGCTCTATTGACGGCAAGTAATATGTCTGCAATCTCTCTACCAAATGGTGTTTGTCTATATATTGGTTTTTTACAAATGTAACCAACTAATACCACCTCATTTGTAATAACATCTTTTTTGGTCATTTCATTTTCTTCTTCTCTTTGTTCTTCTTCTGTTATAACTTTAACGTCTTTGGCAAATACAGTTAAAATTAATCTGTTTTTTTCACTTTCATAACTATTATATGATCTAAATTGTCCTTTTACTAATAATTTTTGTCCTTCACTTAATGTCTCTTCATTAATTAATCTTTCTGAAATTGTGATAGGTATTATATCTGCTACACCACTTAAACGAGGTATTTCTAAATTAAAGATATAAAATCTTTCACCATATATTTCATGACTAAATTTTTTTTCTCCTGTAACCTTTCCAACTAGTGTTAAATAGTTGTTTTCTAAATAATTTGTATCCAATTTATTTTCCTCCTTAAATTTTATTTTATCAATTGTATTTTTCACGTGCATTAGCTTACAATACTTATTATACAACATTTTCCCAGTTTTGTCTACATAAAAAGTTAAATTTGTAATTTTTTTACAAAAAATCCTTATTTTTCAATCGTTTTCCTGTTTATAAATGAAATAAATTGAAAATATTGCCAACAAATCCTCTATTGATACTTGTTCATATTCTTTCAAATTGATACTTACTTCACCCATTTCAATTTCATTTTCTTCTATGTTTTTTATATTTCTTTGTAAATATATAATTGCCTTGTCATTCTGAATACTGGAAATGGTTATTGTTGATTTTTGATTTAATCCATATGTGATACAATTAACCATTTTATCAGGTATTATTTGAGTACCAGTGCATATATCTGAATTTATAATAACATATTTACAATGATTACATATTTGATTTACGAAATCTTTTTGTGGGGTAGACATGTTTATTTGATTTGATAATACAATTGTTTCAAATGTAATATTTCTCATATTTTCTATATTGCTTGCATTGATATTAATGAATTCTAAGTCGTTTCTTTTTAACATTCTCATTACATGTCTTCTTATGTCCTGAAATACTACATTACTTGCAAAAATACCAATAAAATGCATTTTCCTATATCTCCTAAAAAATCTATATTCAGTTTTCCCTATATTTCCAGTTTTATACATATATTAATTATGTTTTTGTGTTCCATTTACATCTATGCTATAATTATCTTTATATATTAGTTCTGATATTTTTACTACTTGTAAATTTTTTTCTTTTATATTTTTTAATATGCTATCTAAGCTATCTGCTGTATGTTCTGTTCCATTATGCATTAAAATGATATCTCCTGAGGAAATTTTATCTTTTATTCTATTCCACATTTCATTTCCATTAATACCTGTATAGTCTAATGTGTCAAGACTCCACTGTATTGTATAATACCCTTTGTCTTGTGCTGCTTTTATGACTGTCTGATTATATTCTCCATATGGTGCTCTATATAAATTGGTTCTGTTTCCTGTAATGTTTTCAATCTCATCATTACTTTTTTCCATTTCTTCTATATTTTCTTCATAACTTAGATTATTTACATGTGGATGTGTATTGCTGTGTGTTCCAATTTCATGACCGGCTTCATATATTTTCTTTACTGCCTCTGGATATTTATCCATCCAATCTCCCACAATAAAAAATGTAATTTTGGTGTCATTTTCATCTAATATTTTTAAAATCTTATCTATATCATCTGCATTCCATGCACAATTCATAGTCAATGCTACTTTGTTTTCTTCTGTACTTACTTTATAAATTGGTAGTAATTTTTCATTGGTGGAGGCTGTTTCTATACTTTTTTTATTTCCTGTTAATGTACCTGCTATACAAAATAATAGGATAACGGTTATAATAGATACTAAATAAGTATATATCTTTTGCTTGTTAAATATGAGAAACATAATAAAAACCTCCATTTTAAAGCTATTTAATTATATGCTTTAAAATAGAGGTTCATTCATATTTTTTTACTATTTAATTTGTTTCAAATTTATCAATTCATTTTTTCTAAAAGTCATTTTTAATAAACACGGTGATGTTATATCTAAGACTGTATTTTTATATACTAATTTAACATCTTTATCTACTTCACACCAATTTAATAAGAAAAATTTTATTGAACCACCATGACTTACAGCTACAATCTTTTTCCCTTCATATTCTTTTAAAATTCTATCAAAAAATTCAGTCATTCTCTCCCTTGTATCTTCTGCACTCTCTCCATCAGTTGTTTTAAATTTTCTATCTAATAATTGTTCTTGAGAAGGATCTCTTGTTTTTTTATCCTTCATAAATTTTCCTAACGCTTTTAAATTTCCTAGTTTTCTTTCATTTAACTCACTGTCTAAATTAATAGGTAAATTATTGTTATTTGCAATATATTTGGCAGTTGCTTTTGCTCTTGTATAACTACTTGACCAAATAACATCAATATTTTTCAACTCGACATTTTCACTTAATTTCTTCGCTTGTTCTTCACCCTGTACAGACAATATTTCCTTTTCATTAATCATTTGAGAATCTTCATTTGTATTTCTAATTCCATTTTCTTGCGTAGTTTCAGCATGTCTAATTAAATAAATTATAGTATTTTCCATTTTCAACAACTCCGCTAAAATTTCATTTGATGTATTTTATTTTTAACTATTGCTATTATCTAATATTTTTTCTAAATCTTTTTTCAACTGTACGATATCATTTGTTACTATATCCCAAATAAGATTTAATTTTATTCCCTCATAATCATGAACGATTTTGTTTCTTAAATTTTTTATAATAATCCATTCTATATTAGGATATTTTTCCATTGTCTCTTTACTTATATTCTTAACTAATTCACCTATTTGGCTAATCGCAAAAATAGTAGCATCTACTTTTTCCTCATTATCTGAAAATGATTGAAAATCGCACCCGTCAGTATATCTTAATGCTTTATTTATATATTCTATCATCTTTTTTAATGACATATATTCTTTATTTTTCATATACAACAACTCCTGTTTCTTTTATTTCCTTGTCAATTGATGAATCTTCTATTATTTCATATTTTTCAAATCCATCAATATTTTTTTTCAATTTTTCTTCTATTTGGCATATTAATTTTAATAGTGCAAATCCCTTTAATTCTGCATTTGTATCTATTATTAAATCCACATCACTTTCTTTTGTTGCTTCGTGTTTTGCATAAGAACCAAATAGTATTACTTGATATACCGGTTTATCTTTTAAGAATTCTTTCAATATTTTTTTTATTTCATCAATTGTATATATTTTTTCAGTCATAATATCACACTCCTTACACTATGCTATTAATATAGCATAATTTCTAATATTTATCAATTCCTATTCATTATCTTTTAATATTGTAAACATATCCTACTTCTTTATATTTTTTCCCTTCTTTTCAAAATACTTTTCATCAGATAACAAATTTCCACCCATTTTTTCATAGAACTTTCTTGCATTTTGATTTTTCTCTAAACACCATATTACCATTTTAGTTTTATTTTTATTTTTCAAATCATTCTTTACATATTCTACTAGTTGCCTTCCTATTCCATTTCCTAACTTATCGCAATCTACATATATTGCTATAATCTCTGAATCTATATCCGTATTTTCATAAATTGCATTATCATCATATCTACAATATCCTAATATAGTGCCATTTCCTTCTGCAACAATCACATTTCCTATATTGTAATGTTTTCTCCATTTTTTTATTTTTTCTTCTCTATTAAGATTATTCAAAATCTCATCATCTATTATTCCTTTATATACTTTTTTCCAGTCTTTGATATTTATATCAACAATTTGTTCAATATCTTCATATTTTACTTTTCTAATTACTAATTTATTATTTAAATTTCCTTTAATTTTATCTTTTAATAGTTTCATTTGATACTCCTTTGTATTTTTTCTTATTTTATCATATTTTTTAATAATTTCATATACATAACTTGAAGATTCATAATATAAATGCGTTTCAAAATTATTTAATTTTGAAAATAAGAAATGATTCCATTATAAATTCCCCAGGCTAATTTGTCTTGATAATTATCTTGTAATAATTCTTCCTCTTCTTGTGGGTTTGAAAGGAATCCACATTCTACAATAGATATCGGTATTTCAACATGTTTCATAATATATACGCTATTTAATTTCATAGCAATTCTGTGATTTTCCTTTTGTATCGCTTCATTTAAATTTTCTTGTATTTTCTCAGCTAAATTTTTACTTTGTTCATTAGTAGAATTATAAAATGTTTGCCAACCATAATATTGTTGCGCATTTATTTTATTTAGATGAATTGAAACAAATATATCAGCTGAAGATTCATTTCCTATCTTTACTCTATTATGGATATCTGAAACCTTTTTTTGTTTTAATGTTTTAGAATCTAAATCATAGATTGCATTTTCGTCTGACCTTGTAAGGATTACTGTACATCCTGATTGTTCTAGTAATTGTTGTAATTTTAATACAATTTTTAAATTAATTTCTGCTTCAGTTGTTCCATTTTTGCTTTCAGCACCGCTCATCTGGCGTACCATGACCAGCGTCTAATATGACCACTTTTCCTGAAACAGGCAATGATGTTACTTGAATAGCATCTCCAATGTTTCTTTGATTTCTTGTATTAACCAATGTATTTTGTCCTATATACACTGCAATACTCATAAAAACAGAAAAAAATATAATAAACACTCTTTTTTTTGCAAAACTTCTCATCTTACACTCCTAAAGTTTTTATTATATGTATATGTTTCATTTATATTTTTATGTGATATATAAAAAAATTACAGACTTTTATATCTGTAATTTTCTAGTATATTCTGTATTATGATAAATTCTTCATTCTTGAGATCATCCAATTTATTATAAAATTTCTTGATATTTTTTCTTTTTGTCTATATTTTTATTTTCTTCTATCTACTGCATAACTGCTTCCCATTACAGATTTAGCAGCATGTTTTACTTGTGCACCTACCTCTCCTATTTCAAGTATATTATGAAATCTTCCTGGGTCTGCTACTACAACACCTATCGAAAGAGAGGTTAATGGGAATTGCTCTATAATTCCTTTTCTATTTTCTACTTCTATATATCCTTTTTCTATATCTTTTTCCGTAAAAAATCTCTTCACATTGTTATCAAAAATAGCTAATATTTGTTGGCATACCTTTTCACAATTTGTTGATGGTAATATTGCTACAAAATCATCTCCACCAATATGTCCAACAAATCCCTCTTCTTCTAAACTACTATGTACAGCATTTAATATGGTTTCTGCTGTAAACTCTATAATTTGATCTCCTTTTACAAATCCATACACATCATTATATGCTTTAAAATTATCTAAGTCTAAATATAATACAGAAAATGGTTCTTTTTTTGCTATTCTTTTCTTTAATTCTGCATGTATCTGAACATTTCCCGGCAATCCAGTAAGCGGACTTACTCTTCTATTATTAGCTAACAGTCTATTTAAATTCTTTACTGTATAATACAAATATTCTTCATCTACAGGTTTTTTTATATAATATTCTATAGATTCTTTTAATATTTTCATTCTATGTTCTTTATCACTATTAGAAGATACAACAATGACTGGTGTTATTGTATTATCTTCGTCTCTTCTTATTTGCTTACAAAGTCCTACTACATCTCTATCTATTGCATCTTCATTGATAACAATTAATGAGGGAATATTTTTTAGTGCAATATCGATTTGCTCTGATTTTACACTAATAAATTTATAATCTTTATCCTCTTTAAACAATTCTCTAAATATAACGATAGATGAATCATCATCATCGATAATATAAATTTCTTGCACCATATTATTCACCCTTTTTTCTCTTTTTTAATTTTTTATGTTTAATTTCATTTTTTTTGTTGAGAATTTCTGAAAATTCTTTTGTGTCAATTGCTGGGAAGGCTTTTTTCAATCTATATGTTCTTCTATATAGATTTCTTAATATTTTATTTCTTTTATCTTTTAATTTACATACCAAAGTTTGTATGCTTTCGTTTGCTGAAGATTTTTCTTTTTCTTTGATTTCTAATAGCTTTTCTTTAATTTGTTTGTTTAATTCTTCTATTTTCTTCAATGTTGATTGTATATTTTTAATTTTTACAACACTTATAATGGCATCTATGAATAATATCAAAGTGACTATAGTAGATGCAATTGCCATATATTGAAAATTCACATATGTTAATATTTCTATGATAAATGGATGTATATACCTTATAAATAAAACACCTAATACACCCCAGGCTAGAGAATTTGTTAAACAAATTCTTCCTTTATAATTAAATTTATGGTCAGAATAGTCCCAATACTTTGTTTTAAATAATTTTTCTAAAAATACACCTACAATATATTCCCAAAAACTTAATGCTATCAATGCAATAAAAAATAAAAGAATTATATTATTTTTAAATGAATTTAAAAATAATATCATTATAATAGCTCCAAATCCATATATGGGACAAAACGGTCCTATAAGAAATCCCGTATTAATTATTTTTTTTTCACAAATAGATCTTACGATACTTTCTAAAACCCATCCTAAAAATGAATAAATCACAAAATAAGTTAATATATGAAAAAAAGTATTTGCCATTTTTTCCCCTTAATCCATTTCCCCTACATATCCTATTATATGTAGGGGAATTTTATCTAATCTATTTTTTTGCTTTTACCCTTGTCGTGTCAGAAGCAATTCCATCAATATTATATGCTGTTATCTCTAATCGGTTTTCATCTCCAGTATTTAATTGTAGTCTATATTTAAGTTCTTTCTTTCCATCATCAACTGTAATCGTTTTTTGTTCCCCTCTAATAATGAAATCAACTTTTTCTAATCCTGTTTCATCTGTAATTGTAATTAAATAATTCTCTTTTGCTTCGTCTAATCTTATTTCTATTGTTGGTTTTGTAACCCCTTTTACTTTTTGTTCTTTTGTTATTGTTTTATTATTTATATCTACTAAAATGACTGTTAAATTGTGTTCACCCATTGGTATATCAATTTCTTGATCAACTGTTGTTGCATTAATATCTATTCTTTGTTCTTCTTCATCATCCCATCTATATGTCATATATGAAATTTCTGTTTCATTTTCTGCTGTTATTTTTATTTTACTTCCTGAAATAGATAAGTTTATGATTTCTTCTGCTGTATATTCTTTATCTGTAGAAATTTCTTGTCCTTGTATATCTATTGCTTTTACATGCAAAGTATTTACACCACCTGGAATTTCTATTTCTTGTTCTATATATTTTCTTCCATTACCTGTTATTGTTTGTATTTCACCGTCATTCCAGCTATATTCTATTCTATCAATTGCTTTATCATGTGTTATTGTTAATGTTAATGCTGTGTTATCTTCATTAAGCGTTTCTGTAATTACTGGTTTGGTTACTTCTGAATTTTTATTTTCATTATCTTTATATATAGCATATGAACCTGTACCTATTATAAAAATGCCAAATATTATCATTACGATAGCAAATACTCTAACAACTGTTTTTATATCTGCTGGTCCTCCGTTCATTTTTCCTTTATTCTTTTTTGTTGTTGTATTACTAGTAGATAGAATTTGATTCATATTATTCACCTCTTTAGTTCTTTCATGGAAAATTATACCATACCCCCATTTAATTGTAAAGAATAATAGATAAATAAAATAGGACATTTTACTGTCCTATTTTTTATTTTACCCTTTTATTTTTTATTTATTATAACACAAATCTCTTAATTAAAATTAATCCTCCTGCCAATGTAATTAACACTGTAAATCCTAATGTGAAATAGATTCTTACCTGTCCAGTTTCAATTGATATCAATACTGGTGCATCATCTATATCATCTTCTCCTGGTTTCTTGTTATCTGGTGTTGAATCTCTATCTGGTACATCTTTATCATTATCATCTTCTGATATTTCTGCTGTATTTATCATAACGCCCATGTTGTTTTCTCCATTAATCCATGTCAATACGACTTCTACCTCAGCTGATTCTCCTGGTTGTAATAATGTATTTTCTAACAATCTTGTTGAGATGACATTATTTCCTTCATCTGTCCATCCTGGATTATCTTCTGCCACAAATCTTAATCCCTCTGGTACATAATCTGTTATCTCTTTTGCATATCCTGCGATATCTCCTTCATTTGTTACACGTATTGAATATCTAAATTTTACTGTTACTTTATTTATGTCTTTTCTATATAACTCTACTTTTACTACTGGCTCTGGATCCATTTCTGCTGTATGTCCTGTTTGTGTCACTGTCTCTTTTCCATCTTCAATTACAATAGCTTCTGTTACCCATTTTCTTAATGCTAAATCAAAATAGGTTAGTTTAATAAATTCTTGATCTTGATCATCTTCTCCGTCATTCCATTCATCTGGAATAGAATCCACATCATCTACTGGGTTTCCATCTTCATCACTATCATCTGATATTTGTGCTGAGTTTACAATGATTCTATCTGATCCATTTGGTTCTACTACTTCAAATGCTACTTTAATATCTTTATAATCCGGATTTCCTTCTCCTATTTCTTCTTCTGCATTAAATGCTTGTAATAGGTTTTCTCCTGCTGTTTCTTCTTGTTCTTTTGATAAATAGTCTGTTCTAATTTTTACTGCTTCTTCTTCATTTTCTGTTACATTTCCTTCTGCATCATACATTACCCATCTATATTCTGTATTTATTTCATTTTGTGGTAAGAATTTTAATCCATCTGGTATATCATCTGTAATTTCACTTGCATATCCTGCTATGTCTCCTTCATTATATACTCTGATTGTATATTCTACTACATTTCCTGTTACCACTTCTACTGGGTCTTTTGTATGGTTATATGTGATTTTGTCTTCCTCTCTATCATAACTTACTTCTGGTATTCTTGTTGTTACCTCATCTTCATCTACTTTTGTTATGAATTTTCTTAACGCTAAATCAAATTCTTGTAATATAATATTATCATAATCTTCATCATCTTCATATTTTACCCAGTTGTCTGTACTTGAGTCCCTATCATCAACAGGGTCACCATTGCTATCTGCATCTTCTGTAATTGCTGCTTCATTTCTTATAATTCCGATATCTGGATTTTCTGCTACTACTTTAAAAATAACGGATACTTCTTTATAGTCTGGATTTTTGCTTGTCTCTGTATCAGTATAATTTGTATCTGGGTCAAATGCTTTTATTAAATTTGCTCCTGGAGTAGTTATTTCTTGTCCTTTACCTTTTCCTAAATAATTTGTTGAAATTTTACTTGAATCTCCATTTACATATGTCCATCCCATTGATACATTAAAATCTACTGCTGCTAATTCATCTCTATCTGTTATAGGATTCATATTAGCATCTACATTTGTTCCTAAAAATTCTAATCCTTCTGGAATATCCTCTGTAATCTCTTCTGCATATCCATCTATATTTCCTTCGTTATATATTCTAAATGTATATGTAACTAAGTCTCCTGAACTTACTGCAACAGGTTCTTTATTCATTTGATAATCTGCTGTTGTTTCAGTTCCATTAGCTAAGTTTGTAATGTCTACACCTAATAATCTTTCTGGAACTTTTTCTCCATTTACTTCTGTAATTCTCTTAATCAATTTTAAGTCAAACTCATTCTTTTCAACTACTAATTTTTCAAAATCATCATCATCTTGTTGACCTTTATAGAAATAGTTTGGATCTGCTAAGTTATCTTGATTTTCTGTACTTCCTTTATAATTCTCCATGTTGTCTTTATTTACATTTGGTGCTGTTCCTGGTTCTGAATCTCTATCTTGTCCTACTTGATTTGTTATGACATTTCCATATTTATCTATTTCTTCTGATATCCATGCTACGTTTGTTAATATTTTTCCATTTTCATTTGTATCTACAATACATTCTATTTCTATTGTCTCTGAATCTAATTGTCCTTCTTCATATGCTGTTAAGTTATTTCTATTATCTGCATTTCTTGTTATTGTTACTCTATTTGTTCCTTGGTCATAACTTGCTGTAAATCCTTGTGTATTTATTTTTGAATATGTTAATCCTGTTGGTAATTGATCAATAATTTGGGTTGCTCTTCCATCTAGGTCTCCCTCATTATATATTGTGATGTTATATGTTACAACAGTTCCTTCTTCTACAGTTACTGGATCTTTTCTATGTTTATATGTTGCAGTTGTTCCATTTTCTAATGTACTTTCATCTATTACTGGTACTCTACTATTTGCTACTGCTACACCATCTATTTTTGTTATATATTTTCTCAATGCTAAATCAAACTCTTGTGGTATTCTTTCCACTTCCATTAATGGCTGTGCTTCCCCTTCTTTTGCTGATGCATATAATGTTAATTTATTTCTATGTTTTGCATTTGCATCTGCATATTGATTTGCTTCTGCTTTTGCTGTATCAATTAAGTATCTATATAATTGTACTGCTTGTTGTTGTCTTGCCAATCCATATGCTGGATATTTTTCTGATCCATATCCTGATAAGTTTTTATATGTTGTTCCATCGTCTGTATACCATAACCATGTCTCTTCATCATATTTGTCATATTTATTATTTTCTTCTCCATAATTTGTAAAATACCACATTGCTGCTTGTTGTACTGACTCTATCTCATCATCTGTTATGTTATACTCTTCTCCTAAGCCCGCATACTCTTGTTGTATTGCTAATACGCCAGCATCACTTAATAGCTGTTGCTTTTCCGCATCAGTAGATTCTCCTGGTATATAAATTAGATTTGCTAATGCTAACAATTCATTATAATGTCCACCATTCACCAATCCATTTAATATACTATTTTGATTTGCTATTTTCGTTCTTTCTGTATACATATCAAATTTCAAATTATATTCTTGTGTGCCCTTAACGCCCGCTCCTGCTGTAAATCCTACTCCTGCTTTTATACAATATACATTGGTTTCTGTTGGGTCATTGGTATTTGCTCCACTATATTTTACAATATTCCATATTTTTGCTGCTGTTGCCTCTCCTTGTCCTCCATTTACATTTGGGTTTCCTATAGAATATCCCATTCCACTTTCTCTTAATTCAGTTATTCCAAAATATAAGGATGGGCTCATCTCTGCCGCCTTTACAACATTTGGCATTATTGCTAAGCAAACTATTAACAATATAGTAAGTAAGCATTTAATAAAACTTTTGTTACTCATAGATATCTCTCCTTATTATTAATCAGACTATACTTATATTTTACATCTTTTTTCCATTTAGTCAATAACATTTTTTTCTTATTTTATTCTATAAATATGTTCACTTTATAATCCCTTAGGGATATACATTTTCTAAGTTATTATAAAATTTACATACCACCATTACAATTATATTACATTTTCGTTATAAATTCAAGTATTTATGTTAATTTGCTTATCTTTTCCTTTATTCCGTAATATTAATTACATTTTTATTTTCTTAATCATATTTTTATTCAAATTTTCATAACATTATTTAGAGGTATTATTTTATGAAAATTTCTTCGATTTGTTATAAATTTATTTTACCATTTTTTCTTGTTGTATGTATGACTAACTGTGTTTTTGCAGATGATATCTTACCACTCGAAGATGATTTCGATATTTCTGGAATTTTAAGTGATATTGAAAGTATCGAAACCGATAGTAATATAGCGCAAGAACCTACTATAAATTCTAGAGCATATGTTGTGATTGATAGAAAATCTAATACTATTCTTATTGGTAAAAATGAAAATCAAAAGAAAAAAATGGCTTCTACTACTAAAATCATGACAGCACTTATTGTTATTGAACATACAAACTTATCTGATACAGTTGAAATTTCTAAAAAAGCCGCTTCTACTGGCGGATCTAGACTAGGTTTAAAAACGGGAGATAAGATATCTGTTTCCGATTTATTATATGGTTTAATGATGCGCTCTGGAAATGATGCAGCAGTAGCCTTAGCAGAATATGTTTCTGGCTCTATTAGTAACTTTGCTGAATTAATGAATCATAAAGCCTTAGAATTGGGACTCTCTAACACACATTTTGTTACACCACACGGATTAGATGAAGATGAACATTATACAACAGCCTATGAATTAGCTATTTTATCTAACTATGCTTTGCATAATGAAATTTTTGCTAAAATTGTTGGTACGAAAGATTATACTATACTGATTAATGGTTATCCAAAAGCACTTACAAATACAAATGAATTATTAGGTGGTTTAAATGGGGTCTATGGAATAAAAACTGGTTTTACAAATGGTGCCAATAGATGTTTAGTAACAGCTTGTAAAAGGGGCGATATGGATATCATATGTGTCGTTCTTGGTGCTGATACAAAAAAATATAGAACTACTGATAGTATAAAACTAATTGAATATGCTTTTCATAATTTTACATATGTAAATATTGAAGAAATGATTTCGAATGATTTTGAAACTTGGAAAAAAAATAATCTTAATTCTTTTGTAATACATAAAGGAAAATCAAACAATTTGGATTTAAACTATGAAACAATACCATATCCTATGATTCCTATAAGAAATGATTTGGTTAATAAGTTTAATATTTTTATCACCCATAATAGGGATCTAGATGCTCCTATTTATAAAAATACTTCTATTGGAAAAATCACATTAGAATTAGAGAATAAAATAATTTATTCTGGTAATATTATAATTTATAATGAGATACAAAAGAAAACAATATTAGATTATTTATCTTATTTTGTTAAAAACTTTGCTAATATTTTTAATCATTGCATTTATGGATTATAAAAAAATAGAGAAAATAAACTTTCTCTATTTTTTATTTTACGTTTTCTTTTATGTATTCCACTACATCGCCTACTGTTACAACTTTTTCTGCATCACTATCTGGAATTTCTATATCAAATTCTTCTTCTAATGCCATTACTAATTCAACAATATCTAATGAATCAGCTCCTAAGTCATCTATAAAAGATGCTTCCATTGTAACTGCGTTTTCAGCAACTCCTAATTGTTCTACAATTATCCCTTTTACCTTTTCTAAAACTTCTTCTGAACTCATCTTCTCGAGTTCACCTCCTCTCAAGTTTGCAAATAATCTATCCTTTTGATATTTTGCTTTTCTAAATTCATTTATATTATATGTTTGTATATTTGTCAAGTAAATTTTATAAATATTTTTCTTTTTATACGATTAAGTCAAATTTCTTCTATCTCATTAAATTCTCCTGCTATGCTTTTTATATAATTATTAATTTTTTATTTTCTTATTTTTACTTTTTCCTAATTTTTTATTTTTCTTCTCTGGTCTTTTGGAATTCTTCTATCATTTTGTCTACTGCTTTATTTTCAACAAACTTTTCTGCTTGTATAATAGTATATTCAAATAATAGTTGATCACTACTTCCATGTGCTTTTACAACTGGTTTTTTTACTCCTAAAAATAATGCTCCACCATAAGATTTATAATCCATTGTTTTGCTAAAACGCTTTATAGCAGGTAATGCAGGAATTGCTAATATTTTGGATAATAGATTCTTTGTTAAACTTTCTGTTAAGGTTCTTTTTACAAATTTTCCTAACCCTTCTGTTGTTTTTAAAAATACATTTCCTGTAAATCCATCTGTTACAATGGCATCAATTTTTCCTGAAAAAGCATCTCTTCCTTCTACATTTCCTACAAAATTAATGTTTAATTCTTCTGCTTTTTCTTTTAATAAATTATAACTTTCTTTTACTAAATCATTTCCTTTCGTCTCTTCTGTTCCAATATTTAGTAATCCAATGGTAGGATTTTCTATTCCATATGTATTTCTTAAATAGATACTAGACATTTGCGCAAATTGTAACAAATTAATTGGTTTACAGTTTGTGTTAGATCCTGCATCAATTAACAATAATTGGCTTTTATATGCTGGTAATATTCCTGCTAATGCTGGTCTATCAATACCTTTGATTCTCCCTACTAATAATGTTGCTCCTGTAAGTAAAGCCCCTGAATTTCCAGCTGAAATAAACACATCGCCTTCATCTTCTTTTAGCATTTTAAATCCGACTACCATAGATGAATCTTTTTTGTGTTTAATAGCAATTGTTGGTGTATCACACATTTCTATTGTTTCAGTTGCATTTTTTATCTTCAATCTGTCAGAAATTTCTTCCATTTCTTTTCCGTAGAATTCTTTTATCTTATTTCTTATTATTTCTTCTTTTCCTACTAATATGACTTCTGCTTTTACTTTGTTTATAGCATTTACTGCTCCTTTTATATTGGCATCTGGTGCATTATCTCCACCCATGGCATCTAATATAATTTTCACTTTTGATTCCTCCAAATCGTACTTATTTCATTCTATTATTAACATTAATATTTTATTATTGTTTTTAGAAAAAAGCAAGTATTTTTACTAAATAAATATGATACATAAGAATATGGGCGCTACCTAACAGGTAACGCCACTCTACGTCTGATTACATTATAAATCAAAAGTAATGTAATCCACTAGTTTAGAAATGATGATTCCATTTTCAAGTTTGTGAATATTTTTAAAAGAAATATAGGTTAATGCTATTTGTTTCAAGTTTTTCTCATATGTTGTAAGTGATATAGGTTTTATTTTTAGTCTATCTGCTACTACTTTACGCAGCTCCACTTGATTTTTACATAAATCTCTATAAGAAAAATATACACACAATATTTCCAAATACTTTTCCATAAAATTCTTTGTGTGAAATTTTGTCTTACAATTCGGATTACTTTTAGCCTTCTTAAGAAATTTTTCTGCCTTTTTTCTAAAGCATATTTCGTCTGCTGTCCTTGCTATAAAATTCTCTGTCGCTTCTTCTCTGACTTTTTCTTTTTCTTCTCTCAAAGTTATGACCAAATCACTAAATAACATTCCCTCCTTGTTTGATTCAAGAATCAATTCTCTTGCCAGTTCCCGTATTTTTTCACTCATGAAATTTTCCTCCTTTTGCTTTCATTCCTTTATTTTATCATATAATTTACATAATTTCAATCTTTCTGAAAGTTTTTACATTCTGCAAAAGAAAAAGATTACTAAAAAGTATAACTTTCTAGTAATCTTTTATATTATCTTTATATTATTCGATTATATCAGCAACAACACCTGAACCAACTGTTCTACCACCTTCACGAATAGCGAATCTTAATCCTTTTTCAATAGCGATAGGTGTAATTAATTCAATTGTCATTGATACGTTATCACCTGGCATAACCATTTCTGTTCCAGCAGGTAATTCAATAACACCTGTAACGTCTGTTGTTCTGAAATAGAATTGTGGTCTATATCCATTGAAGAATGGTGTATGTCTTCCACCTTCTTCTTTTGTTAAAACGTATACTTCTGCTGTGAATTTTGTATGTGGATTAATTGTTCCTGGTTTACAAAGAACTTGACCTCTTTCGATGTCTTGTCTGTCAACACCTCTTAATAATGCTCCTATATTATCTCCAGCTTCTGCTTGGTCTAATAATTTTCTGAACATTTCAACACCTGTAACAACTGTTTTTCTTCTTTCAGTTGTAAGACCGATGATTTCAACTTCATCTTGTAATTTAACTGTTCCCCTTTCTACTCTACCTGTAGCAACAGTTCCTCTACCAGTAATTGTGAATACGTCTTCAACTGGCATTAAGAATGGTTGATCTACTGGTCTTTCTGGTGTTGGGATATAGCTATCAACAGCATCCATTAATTCTTTGATTGGTTGATATACTGCATCATTAGGATCTGTAGATGTACTTTCTAGAACTTGTAATGAAGAACCTTTTATAATTGGAACTTCGTCTCCTGGGAAACCATATTCTGTTAATAAGTCTCTAACTTCCATTTCAACTAATTCTAATAATTCTGGGTCATCAACCATATCGCATTTATTTAAGTAAACAACGATATATTTAACACCAACTTGTCTAGCAAGTAAGATGTGCTCTCTTGTTTGAGGCATTGGACCATCAGCTGCAGAAACAACTAAGATTGCTCCGTCCATTTGAGCAGCACCAGTAATCATGTTTTTAACATAGTCAGCATGTCCTGGGCAGTCAACGTGTGCATAGTGTCTGTTATCTGTTTCATATTCTACGTGAGCTGTGTTGATTGTGATTCCTCTTGCTTTTTCTTCTGGTGCTCCATCGATTTGATCGTAAGCTTCGTATTTAGCTTGTCCTAATAATGATAAATATTTTGTAATAGCTGCTGTTGTTGTTGTTTTACCATGGTCAACGTGTCCGATTGTACCAATGTTAACGTGTGGCTTTGTTCTTTCAAATTTTGCTTTTGCCATTTTTTTATTCCTCCTTTTAATCTAGGTAAAGGATAGCTTTTCGTATGCTTCCCTTCCTTTTTATATAAATTTAAATTTAATAACGTAAGTTTCTTTTAGTATAAGCATTTTATAACATTTTATTGAAAAAATCAAGCATTTTCCATAAATATTATAAAGATTAGTCTTTTTTAGCTCTAGATGCAACAATTTGTTCAAAAACAGATTTCGGCACTTCTTCATAATGAGAAGGTTCCATTGAATATGTTCCTCTACCTTGTGTTTTAGAACGTAAATCTGTTGCATATCCAAACATTTCAGATAATGGTATAAATGCGTGGATTTCTTGCATTCCATCATTTCCATCCATACCTTCCATTCTACCTCTTCTTGAGTTTACATCTCCAATAACATCTCCCATATATTCTTCTGGAACTGTTATTTCAACTTTCATAATAGGCTCTAATATAACTGATTTAGCTTGTTTACAACCTTCTTTGAAAGCCATAGATGCTGCAATTTTGAATGCCATTTCTGAAGAGTCAACTTCATGGTATGAACCATCAACTAATGTACATTTGAAATCAATAACTGGGTATCCAGCAAGTATTCCACTTTCTGCTGCTTCTCTCATACCTTGTTCAATTGGTTTAATATATTCTTTAGGAACTGCTCCTCCAACAATTTTGCTTTCGAATTCAATTCCTTTACCTGGCTCTAATGGTTCCATTTCAAACCAAACATCACCATATTGTCCTTTACCACCAGATTGACGAATGAATTTACCTTGAACTCTTACTTGATTTCTGATTGTTTCTTTATAAGCAACTTGTGGTTTACCAACATTACATTCAACCTTGAATTCTCTTTTTAATCTATCAACAATGATATCTAAGTGTAATTCACCCATACCAGCGATGATTGTTTGTCCTGTTTCATGGTTTGTATATGTTTTAAATGTTGGATCTTCTTCAGCAAGTTTTGCTAAGGCAATTCCCATTTTTTCTTGAGCAACTTTATCTTTAGGCTCGATAGCGATATCGATAACTGGCTCTGGGAATTCCATTGATTCTAAGATAACTGGTGCGTTCATATCACATAATGTGTCTCCAGTTGTTACTTCTTTTAATCCTACTGCAGCAGCAATATCACCAGCATATACTTTTTCTATATCTTCTCTGTGATTTGAGTGCATTTGTAAGATTCTTCCGATTCTTTCTTTCTTATCTTTGTTAGAGTTTAATACAGTAGAACCTGATTCTAATGTACCTGAATATACTCTAAAGAAACATAGTTTTCCAACAAATGGGTCTGTTGCAATTTTAAATGCTAATGCTGCAAATGGTTCTGTATCAGAAGTTTTTCTTTCTACTTCATTACCTTGTAAGTCAACACCTTTGATATGTGGAATATCTAATGGTGATGGCATATAGTCAACAATGGCATTTAATAATTCTTGAACACCTTTGTTTTTATATGAAGAACCACATGTTACTGGAACGATTGTGTTTGCAATTGTTCCTTTTCTTAGTCCACGTTTAATTTCTTCCTCTGTTAATTCTTCACCTTCTAGATATTTCATCATTAATTCTTCGTCTTGGTCTGCAACAGCTTCTATCATAATATCACGATGTTTTTTAACATCTTCTTTCATATCCTCTGGAATATCTGTTTCTTCGATTTCTTTTCCTAAATCATCTTTATGAATAAAAGCTCTCATTTTTATTAAGTCAACAATTCCTTTGAAATTGTCTTCTGCTCCAATTGGTAATTGGATAGCAACTGCGTTTGCTTTTAATCTATTTTTTAATTGGTCAATACATAGTTCAAAGTTGGCACCTGTAACATCCATTTTGTTAACATATACCATTCTTGGAACTTGGTATTTATCAGCTTGTCTCCAAACTGTTTCTGTTTGTGGTTGAACACCACCTTTAGCAGCTAAAACTGTAACTGAACCATCAAGTACTCTTAAAGATCTTTGAACCTCTACTGTAAAGTCAACGTGTCCAGGTGTATCAATAATGTTAATTCTATTGTTATTCCAGAAACATGTTGTAGCAGCAGATGTAATTGTAATACCTCTTTCTTGCTCTTGTTCCATCCAGTCCATTGTTGCTGCACCCTCATGAACTTCTCCTATTTTATGAGTCTTTCCTGTATAGAATAATATTCTCTCTGTTGTTGTTGTTTTACCAGCATCAATGTGAGCCATTATTCCTATATTTCTTGTTCTTTCAAGTGGGTATGCTCTTTCTGCCATTTATTATTTCCCCCTCTCGTAAATTTTATATTTTATTATTTTCTTTTACTTGAATTTTAATTCAAAATGGTAAGATGTGCATTTTTGATAAATAAGACAAGCCGAAGATGTACGTTTGTACATCGAGGTTTGTATTATTTAGCGAAAATGTGCAGATTGCCGTTTTCAATCAAAATTTTACCATTTATAATGTGCGAAAGCCTTATTAGCTTCAGCCATTCTATGTGTATCTTCTTTCTTCTTGAATGCTCCACCGTTTCCGTTTACAGCATCAATTAATTCACCTGCTAATTTTTCAGCCATTGTTTTTTCATGTCTGTTTCTAGCATATGAAACTATCCATCTTAATCCTAAAGTTTGTCTTCTTTCTGGTCTAATCTCTAATGGAACTTGGTATGTTGCTCCACCAACTCTTCTTGCTTTAACTTCAAGAACTGGCATAACATTTTCTAACGCTGCTTCAAAAACTTCTAGTGGATTTTTACCTTCTTTTTCTTTTATGATGTCAAATGCATCATATACAATTTTTTGTGCTACAGATTTTTTACCATCTAGCATAATATTGTTTACTAATTTTGTAACAACTTTGCTATTGTATATTGGATCTGGTAAAACATCTCTTTTTGCTACATATCCTTTTCTTGGCACTATTCTTCCCTCCTTAATTTTGTATTAATGCTTCATAAAAGCATTTAGGTACTCTGAAAAGTTTCCTTTTCCGTATAGTGCTATATATTCTATCTAAATTTAAGTACCTTAAGTTTAGTAAGAGTACAAGCACTAGTTCTTTTTAATTTGTTTTGTTTAAAATAAAGCAAATTAATATACTTTAAACATCAAAAACGAATTCAAAGTAGTAAATTGTACATTTTTGATAAATAATACAAGCTGAAGGCGTACTCTTGTACGTCGAAATTTGGATTATTTAGCGAAAAATGTGCAAGTTGCTGCTTTCAATTTTTGTTTTTCTATTTTTTTGGTTTTTTAGCTCCATACTTAGAACGCGCTTGCATTCTGTCTTTAACACCTGCTGTATCTAATGTTCCTCTGATGATGTGGTATCTAACACCTGGAAGGTCTTTTACCCTACCACCTCTGATTAATACAACGCTGTGTTCTTGTAGGTTATGTCCAATACCTGGAATATATGATGTAACTTCATAACCATTTGAAAGTCTAACTCTGGCAACTTTTCTTAAAGCTGAGTTTGGCTTTTTAGGTGTAACTGTTTTTACAACTGTACAAACTCCTCTTTTTTGTGGAGCTCTGTTGTTTGTTAATCTCTTATTTTTTGAGTTCCATCCATGTTGTAATGCTGGAGATTTTGATTTTGTTACTCCTGTTTGTCTTCCCTTTCTTACTAATTGATTAATTGTTGGCACTTAAATTTCACCTCCTAATTTTAATTTTTTGATTTATTTTATATAAGATTCTTTGTCATATTTTTGAAATATTTGTCTCATATAAAATAAATATACCGTTACGGAATTGCATATTACATGCAATCTATCATAACGGTATATATTGTATCATTTTTATTATTATAAGTCAATAAAAAAAATTAATTTTTTCCAGTTTTAATAGAAATAAAAAAGAGAATCCGCCCTCGAAAGAGGGCTTCTTCTCACTTTTTTGTTATCCGGCCTGCTACGAATCCCAGTACGCCAACATAAATATAGCCTAAAACCACTTTAAAATTAGGAACAAAGTCCGTAAACAGACTCGGCACATTTTTAAGTAATACTGGAAGGGCTCCAATCACTACCAAGAGGAACATTCCTCCTAAGATTCCTCCTACGAGGATTCCAACTGTCTTTAACCAATTCCGGTTATTGTTGTCATTATTGTTGTTGCTACTGTTGATTTTCATTTTTGTTTCCTCCTTAATACACATTTATATTATTATTATAACACAAAATGTAGTTTTTTTCAAATCTTACGTTAACTTGAACAAAAAAGGGAAAAAGACTTAAATCTTTCTCCCTTTTTTATCAATTATCTTCCTTCTTTACCTTTATCTTCTTTATTTTTAGTTTCTTCTCTATCCCAGAATTTATTAATTGCTTCTTGCGAAACAGAAACATTATATCTTAAGTTATTAAGGAATTTATCTTTATTATTCTTCCTGTCAGTAGTTTTTATCTTTGCTAAATCTCCTGTATTTTTCTCTAAATATTTTAATGCTTCTTTCTTTGTTTTCTCAATATCAAAATCGTTATTTACTACATTTTGATTTTTTCTTCTTTGGAATAAATTTTTGATAGATTGAATAGGATGTCTCCAATCGAATTTTTCTTGTACTACTGGGTATCTATCTTCGTCATCATAGCTTGCTACTTCTTCATCATACGAATCTGCTCTGTCTTGGAATTCTTGTTTTTCTCTTTTTAGTTTTGCTTTGTCAAATCCATCTCTTTCCATTTTTGCTCGCCATAATCTTTTTTGTAATGCAATTTTATTTAATAATTCTTTAGCCGATTTATGATCAGTGACTGGTATTTTTGATATATCTAATTCCCCAACCTCATTTAAGTCTTTATCTAATTCTGTAATTTTTTTCTTATCTGAATCCATTGCAGAAATTTTTCCATTAAATGCTTGTAATGCAACAATGACTGCTTCATCTACCCTATTCTTATCAATTTCATCTATATAATCTTTATCTGATTTTCCTTCTGGTTTTTCATATTTCTTTCCATCTTTATCTTTTGCTATTGTAGAGAATTCCTCCACTGCTTGTTGTCTTTCTTCTTTTAATCTTTCAAGTTTATGTTCAAGTTTCTCTTTATCCTCTTCTTCTAAATCAGGGTTTTTTAAATCATTTTCTACTTGTTCAATATCTCTATTTAATTTTACTAGTTTTTCATATTTTTGTTTAAATTCCTCTTTTTCAGCTAATTCCTTTTCTTCGGGCTCTAAAGTAACTGCAATTTCATCAGCATTTCCAATTTTATTTTTATAGTACCCTTCTTTTACATCAATTTCTGCTTGTTTTTTATCTGCTTTATCTTGGAAATAATCTCTTTGCATTTCTCCTTTATCTAATCTGTCTGATAATTCTTTATACGTTTCTGCTATAGAGTCATACCTTTCAGATTTATTTTGCATAATTTTATCCAATTCATTTTTAAATTGTGCTTTGTATATCGCATCTTCTTCTTTCATAGCAGCTTTTAATGCTTTGATTGCATTATCATATTTATCATTAATTGCCACTAATATATCTTTATCACCATCAATATGTAACGCATTAATTTTGTTTATAAAATTAGTTGTTGCTCTTCCGTCTACAATTGAACTCCTTCCTGTTCTTGCATCCTCCTCATCTTTTTGTAATACAATTTGATCTATCATATCTTCTAATATTTGGTCCATTCTTTCTAGAAGCATATTCGCTCTTCTGATTCTTCTTTCTTCTACTCTTTCTTCTACAGATTGTTCTCTTGCCATATTATTTTACCTCCCTTTTATTTCCTAGTTATTTTTTATCGCGTCCAACATTTCTAATTTTTTTTGAATTTCCAGATTAAGCTCTAAGTATTTTGCTAGTTCTTCAGTAGATGCCTCTTTAATATCTTCTGGTCTAATTTCTGCTTTTACCTCTTCTAGCTCTTTTAATATTTGTTCTTTTCTTTCTTGAATATCCATATTAATATTCTCCCTTCTTAACTTTCGTTTAAAATATCTCTATTAAATATTTTACCATAAATGACCATTTTGAGCAATAGTTTTATGTGAATTTGTGGTTTTTTAAATAAAAATGTCATATTATAACATTTTTGTAATATAAAAAAGAAAATGCTTGTATTATATATTTTTATTGTATTGTTTGTATTATTTTTTCATTAATATTATATCAATGTTTTTAGACTTCTTTGTGCTAATTTCATATATCGTTCTTTCTTATCCTTTACTTTCTTTCCTTCTAACTGTGGTAAGATTCCAAAATTAGCATTCATTGGTTGAAATTTTGTGTTTGGTGTAGATATATATTGTGCCAAACTACCTATAACTGTATATGGTGAAAAGGTAATTTTATGCGTTTGATGTGTTTCATTCATATTTTGAAAATCTCTTATCGCATTTAGAGATGCTACCATCCCAGAAGAAATCGATTCTACATATCCTTCTACGCCTGTGATTTGTCCAGCGAAATAAATATTAGAATTACTTTTTAAATTATATGTTTCATCTAATAATTCTGTAGAATTAATATACGTATTTCTATGCATAACGCCATATTTTACAAACTCTGCATTTTCTAATCCTGGTATCATAGAAAAGACTCTTTTTTGTTCTCCATATTTTAAATTGGTTTGAAAGCCAACCATATTATACATAGTTGCTTGTTTATCATCTTGTCTTAGTTGTACAACAGCATATGGTCTTTTCCCTGTTCTTGGATCATCAAATCCCACTGGTTTTAATGGTCCAAATCGTAAAGTATCCAATCCTCTTTTTGCCATAATTTCTATTGGCATACAACCTTCAAAAATCTCTCTTTTTTCAAATTCATGTAAAGCTACTACCTCTGCATTTATTAATTCTTTTACAAAAGTTTCATATTCTTCCTGATTCATTGGAAGGTTAATATAACTTTGTTCTTCCTTTTCTTCTTCTAATCTCTTTTTCCATTCTTCTATGCTTTCTTCTTTTTTCTTTTCTTGTGCATATCTATTTCCATAAAAAGCAATGTCAAAATTAATACTGCCTTTATTGACAATTGGAGCTGCTGCATCATAAAAATATAGCTTTTCTTGGGTGGTTATTTCTTGAATATTTTTTGCTAATTCATCCGAGGTTAATGGCCCTGTTGCAATAATGACAATCCCTTCTTTTGCTATTTCTTCTATATTGGTAATTTCCTCATGAATAATTTCTATATTTTCGTTTTCTTCAATTGTTCTTGTTACTTTTCCCGAAAATGCTTCTCTATCCACTGCTAAAGCTTGTCCAGCTGGTACACTTGTCTCATCTGCTATTTTAATTAATAAAGAATCTAGTCTCCTTAATTCTTCTTTTAATAATCCACATGCATTGGTTAATAAATTGGATTTAAAAGAATTACTACATACGATTTCTGCCAAATTTTGGTTGCTGTGTGCTGGTGAAAATTTTATTGGTTTCATTTCATATAATTTGACTTTTATTCCTCTTTTGGCAATTTGATAAGCAGATTCTGTTCCTGCTAAACCTCCACCGATTATGGTTATATAATCTTTCATACCTTTATCCTTTCTTCTATTTTCTATCATTCAAGCAAATCAAGTGAATATGTATAAATATTTTATGAAATTACAAATGTAAGATGAAATAAAAACTTTATTCTTCAAACAATTTCATAATATCCTCTTTCGACAACGTATTAATAAATGACGTTTTTGTACTAAGCATATTATCAATTAATTCTGCCTTCTTTTGCTGTAATTCATATATTTTTTCTTCTATAGAATTTTTGGTTATCAGCTTATATACCTGCACATTGTTTTTTTGTCCAATTCGATACGCTCTATCTGTTGCTTGATTTTCTGTGGATAAATTCCACCATGGATCATAATGAATTACCATATCTGCTCCTGTTAAATTTAACCCTGTTCCTCCTGCTTTTAATGAGATTAGAAATACTTTAATATTAGTATTTTCGTTAAATTCATCTACTAAATCCATTCTTTCGTCTACTTTTGTAGAACCTGTTAATTTAAAATATTTTATATCTAGTTTTTGTAATTCTTTTTCTATGATTGGAAACATAGAGGTGTATCCAGAAAAAAGCAATATTTTATGACCACCTTTTACAGCGTCTTCTATAATTTCCATACACTGATTTAACTTGCTACTTCCCGCAGTATAGTCTCTGATAAACAAACTTGGATGACAGCAAATTTGTCTTAATCTTGTTAAAACTGATAATATCTTAATATGGCTTTTGGCCAAACCATTCAAGTTAATTTCTTCTGCTACTTCTTGTCTTGCCTCTGCTAGGTAAGACACATATAGATTTTTTTGTTCTTCTTCCATTTCATTTTCTAATATGGTAACTGTTTTTTCAGGAAGTTCTGTCAATACTTCTGATTTTGTTCTTCTTAAAATAAATGGTTCTATCAGCATTTTTAATTTGTGTATTGCATTCTTATCATTCTCTTTTACAATCGGTGTTTCATACAATGTTTTAAATTTTTTATATGTAAACAAGTAGCCAGGCATAATATAATCAAATATTGACCATAATTCTGCTAAAGAATTTTCAATAGGTGTACCTGTTAAAGCATATCTTGTATCCGCATTTATTTTTTTTATTGATTTTGCATTTTGTGTATTACTATTCTTTAAGTATTGTGCTTCATCTGCAATTATATATCGAAACTGATAATTTTTTTCTTTATATAGTTCTATATCTCTTTTTAATAAATCATATGACGTAATGACTAAATCATACTGATCCATTTCTGAAATTTTTCTTTTTCTTTCTGCTAATGTTCCATTGATAACTAATGTTTGTAATTCTTCTGCAAATTTTTCTGCTTCATTTTGCCAATTTAACGCTAAAGAACTTGGAGATATAACCATACTCGTTTTTCTTTCTTCTTTTTTTGTGTCTTGTGCATAATCCAAAATAACAGATAACATTTGTATGGTTTTTCCTAGCCCCATATCATCTGCTAGAATTCCACCAAATTTATATTTATCTAATGTTTTTAACCATTTAAATCCTATTTTTTGATAATATCGTAGTGTATTTTCTAACATTTCCGGTATTTTAATTTCATCATTTTCGTTATCTTTATTTAATTGGTTAACAATTGTTTTATATGTTTCGTTTTTAATTACTTGATTACCTTTTGTCCCTTTTAGTAGCTCCTCCAAATATAGACTTCTATACATTGGTAAATTCACTTCACCATCTTCTAAGTCTTTATATTCGATATCCATTCCTGTTACTAATTTATCAATAAAATCTAATTCCTTGTTATCTTCTAATTCTAGAAAACTTCCATCTTTTAGTCTATAATATTTTTTCTTTAGATTGTATTTTTGCATAATTTTTTCTAATTCTTTTATATCTATATCTAAATTATTTAAATCTATTGAAAGCAAATTATTTTCAATCTTTACCCCTAATGTTCCCATCTTTGGTTGTCTAATTTGTTTCTTTTTAAAATTATCTGTTACTAAAACGTCAAAATTTTGCATATAATAATGGATATCTTGTGTTAAAAACTGATAAATTTTATCATTATCTGGCAGAATGAATTTTACATTTTTTACATCAAGCATAAATCCTGTTTTTCTAAATATGTTTAGTGCTTTTGTTTCTTTTATCATATTTCTTGGTATATCTATTTTTTGTTTTTCATCTAATGGATTGAATTCTTGGTTATCATAACAAAATTTCACATCTGCTACTAAATAATCATTATCATCAAAATCTAAATACACTTTTGTAATTAATGTTTTAGGTTTATATTTTTCTATTTCTTCTTCTGAAATATTCTGTAATTTTATAGCATTTTTTACTTTAGGAATGATAACAGAAAAAAGTGGTGATAATTCTTCTTTTCCTAACATAATTTCTGTCATATAATTTTGTCTAAAAATTTCTAGTAATTTTAAATTTGATTTTTCAAATTTTTTATTACACCTATATAATTTATTTTCATCAAGTACATATTTATATTGTTTTCCTTTTAATATGGAAATTTTATAGATTTCTATATTGGGTACAATTTCATAATTGTCTTCATCTTTTTTTATTAACTTGAATTCAATATTTGGTTGTTCTTCTGTAAATTCTATTTCTGTCTGATTATATTCTTTTTGAAATTTTACTTTTTTTCCTTTTAATATGTCAAATAAATCATCTATTCCACTATTACCTAATATAATATTTGTTTCACTTAAAGCATTTCCATAAAATCGATAGTTGCTATTAGAATTCGAATTGGCATATTTTATAATTTCTGCATATTTCATTAAAAAATCTAATAATGGTAGACTTTCTTTTTCAAAACTCTCCTTTGTATGAACAAATTGTAATTTTTGTCCATATCGATATAATTCTTTATTTAACATTCTTGTATAAAATTCTGACAAACTTTTTATTTTATACATTTTTTTATTTCCAATTTTGAATTCAACCTTCATATCTCCTGTAAATTTATCATAAAATATTTCTGGTTCTAGCTTGATTGTTCCTTGTTCTTTTAGCTCTGTTTCTTCTTCTTCGATACTTTCTATCTCCTCATTGTAGAAAATATTAACAATTTGTTTAAATCCTCTATATTTATCATAACTTGAAGGTGTATTGACTTGATTTAATATTTTATCTTTTTCCTCACTTTTTTTAGTTGATAATTTGTCATTTTCAGCAAATGATAAAATCATTGCAAGTGTGTGTTTACATACCCCATAATGATTGTAATAATCTTGGCATGTACAAGTTACATCTTGTATTTCTCCATTTTTCACAGATAAATATGTATGATATTCTTGATCACCATATACATTTCCCCTAATATCAAAATTCAAAGCATTTTGATAGTCATAATCAATAATATCGACTTTTTCTTCTTCTTTATATTCTCTTGCTTTTCTAGTTCTTGCGATACCTGCGTCATCACATAAATTTTCTATTATATTCTTATTTACTAACATATTTTTTCTCCTTCTCACTTGGCAAAAAATTATATACTATTTTTGATTTTTTTTCAAGTGTTTCTTTCTGTTGTTTTCATATTTCTCTGTTGTTTACAATTTTCTTTCTATTAGCAAATATTTTATTTATAGATTTACTAAATAGCTTATGGTATTAGCATAATTAGTTTTCTTAATAGCACGAAAAAAAGAATATTTTTGCAAATATTCTTCACACTTTTATTATACTATCCTAGTTAAATAAAAAACATCCCCACCAAATTACTTTTATGAGGATTATTTTTTTAAATTACCACTATTACCGGTTTTTTTTTATTATTTTTATTGTAATAAGACGCAATCAATTCATCAAGTTCTACACTTAATTTATAGATAATACTATAATCTTTTCCTTCTTCTATACTTTTATTTAATTTATCACGTAATTTACAAATTTCATCATTTAACATATCTATCTCTCCTTTTTCTTAATTTATCTTTTGTATATTTATAAATTAACACACAAAATCCTTCTAGTCAAGCAAATTCAATACTTTTTGGCAAGTTTCGTATGACGAATTTTTACATATTTCGACACCTAAAAATGAAAAAAAACAGTATTATTCATTATTTTATAATAACACCGTTTTTTCCATATTATTTTTAACACATCATTTTTTAATTTTTGACAATAGAAATCACCATTTTATCTTCTTTAAAAACATCATTTAACACTTCTCTTACATATTCTACATCTATATTGTCTATTTGATTTAAATACTCAAACGTATTAATTCCCATAAAATAGTTTGTTAAAAACATATTAGCAATATTTTCAACATCGTCATAGTCTTTTACATATTCGCCATATATTTTCTTTTTTATTCTATTAAATGCATTTTCTGGAATTCCATTTGTTTTCATTTTAGCAATTTCTTGTTTTACATTGTCATATATCTGCTCTGGTTCATTTGATTGCCCAGATATCATTACATGTGCACAGTTTTCTGAAAATTCATAACTGGCACCAATGCCCCCAGAGATAATTCCTTCATCATATAATCGTTTATATAGAGGCGAACTTTTTCCTACAAGAAATTCTAATAATATTTGAATAGCTAAGTCTTTTTTTACCATTTCTTCTGGATTGTCTGTTGGTTTTACTTTTATTGCTATTGTGTACATAGGCCTGCTAACTTCCATTTTCTGTTCAATTTTTTCTTTTACAATTGTATCTGGCTCTTCTGGATAGATTCTTTGTATTTCTCCATTTACTTTACTTTTCTTTAATCTTTGTTTAATTTCTTCTAATATTTTCTCAGGTTCAAAATCTCCACATACAACGATTGCCATATTGGATAAATTATAAAATGTCTGATAACATTTGTACAAGATTTCTTTATCTATCTTGCTAATAGAATCTATCGTTCCTACAACATCAATCTTTATTGGGTGATTATGATATAAGATTTGCATTGCGTTTAAATATACTTTCCAATCAGGATAATCATCATACATCATTATCTCTTGCCCAATAATACCTTTTTCTTTTTCTACATTTTCATCTGTAAAATATGGATTTTGTACATAATCCATTAATTCATCCATAGCTGGATAAAAATTATCTGTACATGCAAATAAATATGCTGTTATATCATTTGTTGTAAAAGCATTGGCATCTACTCCCAAAGCTGTTAATGTATCTAAACTATTTGTGCCATTTTCTTGTTCAAATAGCTTATGCTCTAAAAAATGTGCAACACCATTTGGAACTTTTGTTTTTGTATTTTCTCCAGGAACAACAAATACATTATCATTTGAGCCATAGTTCGTTCCCCATATCATATATTTTTTCTTCATTCCTTTTTTAGGAATAATCATGACAGTTAAGCCATTTTCTAACTTTTCTAAATATAATTTCTCTTTTACTTTTGAATTTTCTATAATTTGCATTTATTTTCTCCCATCCTCATTAATTTCTTAAAAAATATATTGTATTGATTTCTACCTTATTAGCCACTTGCAATACATCTTCCTTATTTATTTTTTGTATTCTTTCGATATACTCCTCAATGGATTTTCTATTTCCAGACATTTCTTGTCCAAAATAATACGTAATTCCTGTATCTTGTTCATCATCAATTGTTTTTATAGATGATATAATTGATTTTTTTGCATTTTCTACTTCTTCGTCTGTAAAATCAGCATTTTTCATGTCTTCTAATTGTTCTTTTATTAAATGTAATGCTTTTTCATAATTTGAAATTTCAATTCCACAATTCACAAATATATTATCTTTGTATTTGAAATATCTAGAACCTGCTTCATATGCTAAATTTGCTTTTTCTCGTATATTTTGGAATATTTTAGAATTAGCACTTCCTCCTAAAATTGTATTATATACAATGGCGTTATATTTTTCATCCTCATCTCTTGAATTGACATCTAACCCTACTACTAATTTTCCTTGCGTCACATCCATGTTTTCTATCTTCTTCCCTTGTTTTTCATGATTTTTTTCACTTTCTTTATTATAGTTAGGTTCTCTTGGTTCTAATTTCTTTACATTCTCATTTTGTTCTATAATGTTTTCTATTTCTTCATTTACATTTCCTGAAACAAAAATATCTATTTTACATTGGTCTATCAATTTCTTATATCTTTCATATAAATTCTTTTCATTTATTTCTTTCAAGTCTTCTACATATCCAAATCGATATAGTCCAAATGGTTTATTTTTATACATTTCTTCTATACATCTGTCTAATGCATATGTTCTTTTATTATCGATTCTTCCTTCTATTCTCTGTTTCATGTTGTTTTTTTCTTGCTCGACATATTCTTTTTTAAAAGCATTATTCTCTATTAATGGATTAAATATAATATCTAACACACTTTCCATTGCTTTTTTCAAAACATTTTCATTTGATTGTGGTAGATAGGCATCATTAATGGCTTCAATATAAAATTTTAATACTTGATTATCTCCTGTTTTATCAATTCCACAATCAAAACTAGCACCATATAACTCTTCTAGTTGTTTGCTAATTTCCTCTTGTGTTTGCATTGTATTACTTCCTCTTCTTAATACTGCTGAAATAAGTGCATTCATTGTTACATAGTTTCTCTCAAGTTTAGTCGTTAAAAATACTGCTACTAAATTTGTTTTAAATTTGTCTGTATGCATCATATGAAGTTTAATTCCTTCTTTTATTGTTTTTTCTGTATATTTCATATTTTTCCTTCCCTTCCTTTTGTATCATTATAGCACAATATTAAATTTATTATTATATTTTTTTATTAAAATTATACCCTTTTCCAGAAATTGTGTAATCTTTTAAATAATGTACTTTTATACATATATGTCACTATTTTTGATAAAAAAAACGAGATATCAAGTTTTTCTTAATATCCCGCTCTTATATGTACTAAAATTTTCTTTTTCTTGCAGCCTCTGATTTTTTCTTTCTTTTTACACTAGGCTTTTCATAATGCTCTCTTTTACGAACTTCTTGTAATACTCCATTTCTAGCACATTGTCTTTTAAATCTTTTTAAAGCATCTTCTATATTACCATTATTAACCTTTATTTCTAACATTTAATTTCCCCTCCTTCCGGTCATACGAAAACTGTATGTTGGGATAACCCTAATTAACGATATCTATTATACCTTATACAGTTCTAGTTGTCAATAGAAATATCTTTATAAATTATGAAAATAGACCACCTATAAATTTAACAATATAATTATTAAATATAAAACCTCTTATCCAATTATTGGTGAATGGTATAAACCATAATATTAAACCAATTGCAATAATAACAACAATTGTTAAAATAATAGAAACCGCTTTCTTCTTATTAAATTCTTCTTTCTCCTTTTTTCTTAATTTTATATTTTTTACAAGTTCTTTCATTAAGTCTATAATGCCAAAAACAGAACCTACATGGTTTTTTTCTTTTGCACCATAGTTTGTATATTCTTCGTATTGATTAGCTTCATGCCTTGTTACTTTTTTTCTTCTATTCTCTTGATTAACATTTTCCTGTTTATTTTCTTTATTAAGTTCTTTATCATATTGTTCTCTCAGAAAATTATCAGATAATATTTTATATGCTTCATTTATATCTTTTAATCTATTTGTATCACTATCATTTGTATATTTTTCTGATAATATTTTATGGGCATTTTCTATCATTTCCTTTGATGCATTTGAGTTTACTTCTAATATTTTATAATAATCTTTCATTTTTCAAATTTCCTTTATTTATTATTTTCTTATCATCGCCATCTGTATTAGTCTATTATAGTTATTTTAATACATGTATCCTTTTTTTTCAATAAAAAAGGATAAAAAATACATAAAATGTAATTTTATTATTTTAACTACTTTACTATTACATAAAAAATTATTTATTGACCTTTATTTGTACAATTTAATAATCTAGTAAATTTGGTAATTGTTTATTTCAATAATTTAGACAATGCCAGCGTTTAAAAAACGCCGGCATTTGTTTTACTCTTATACTTCGTTAAATATTGCTTCAAACTCATCTGCAGTAATTTTTTCTTTTTCAAGCAATATTCCTGCAACCTTGTGTAATTTATCAACATTATCTGATAAAATTTTCTTTGCTCTATTATATCCTGTATCTACAATTCTCTTTGTTTCTTCATCAATAATAGCTGCTGTCTCTTCTGAATATTCTTTTGTATGTCCAAAATCTCTTCCTAAGAATACTTCTTCTTGGCTAGACCCCAACATTAATGCACCAATTTTTTCACTCATACCATATTTGGTTACCATACTTCTTGCAATCTTTGTTGCTCTTTCGATATCATTACTTGCACCTGTTGATATATCATTTAAGATAAGTGCTTCAGCCACTCTACCACCTAAAAGTGATACAATATTTTCTTCCATTTCTGTTTTTGACATGAAATTCTTATCTTCTGTTGGTCTATACATTGTATATCCTCCAGCCATACCTCTAGGTACGATTGATATTTCATGTACAGGATCTTGTGTTTCTAAGTAATGACTTACAACTGCATGGCCTGCTTCATGATAAGCAACTAATTTGTTTTCTTTATCACTTCTTACTCTCGTTTTCTTTTCAGGTCCCATTGTTACTTTAACCATAGCATCTTCGATTTCTCTCATGCCGATTTCGTTCATATTTCTTCTAGCTGCTAACAATGCTGCTTCATTTAATATATTCTCTAAATCTGCTCCTGCAAATCCTGATGTATTTTTAGCAATAATTTTTAAGTCTACATCATCTGCTAATCTTTTCTTTCTGCTATGAACTTCTAATATTTGTTCTCTTGCTTTTACATCTGGTAATCCTACAACAATTTGTCTATCAAATCTACCTGCTCTTAATAATGCTTTATCTAATACATCTGGTCTATTGGTTGCAGCTAGCACAATAACACCTTCATTTTCTGCAAAACCATCCATTTCAACTAATAATTGATTTAAGGTTTGTTCTCTTTCATCATGTCCACCACCAAGTCCTGCACCTCTTTGACGTCCTACAGCATCAATTTCATCTATAAATATAATACATGGCGCATTTTTCTTAGCTTGATCGAATAAATCTCTTACTCTTGAAGCTCCAACCCCCACAAACATTTCAACAAAGTCTGAACCACTAATAATGAAGAATGGTACACCTGCTTCTCCTGCTACTGCTTTTGCTAAAAGTGTTTTTCCTGTTCCTGGTTGCCCTACTAGTAGAACTCCTTTTGGTATTCTTGCTCCCATATCTGTAAATTTCTTTGGATTTTTTAGAAATTGTACAATTTCCTCTAATTCTTCTTTTTCTTCATCTACACCAGCAACATCGTCAAATGTAATTCTATTTTTCTCTGCTGGAGTCATCATCCTTGCTTTACTTTTTCCAAATGTCATTGTTTTACTTCCAGGGTTTCCACTACTAGCTCCTCCCATCGTTAAAAACCAGAAAAGCATAAATATGATTAATATAGCAAATGGTGTAACTAATGGAAGTAATGCCATAAATATAGATTCCGCTTTTTCTTCTAATGTGAAATTTCCATTATTAATAAATTCCTCCGTATATGTTATAAAGCTTCCCATATCTGGTATACTTGTTTCTTTTTTTACATTATCATCTTTTAATTCTACCTCTGCTGTTTTTCCATCAGCATCAATAACGATTGATTTTACATTATTGCTATTTATATTCGTAATTAATTCTGAATATTTTAATTTAGAATTACTATTTTCTACAATTGATGATAATACCACTAAAAATATCACAATAATAATTAACCACATGGCTAATGTTTTTATTCCGTTTTTCAAAATAATTCCTCCTCTTTATACTAGATGTTTCTAAAAACACACGTAGTCATGCATTTTTAATCTTTTAGCACTCTATCATATTGTTTTTTCTTTTTCAATAGTTTTTTTATTTCTTTTTGATTACAAAGTTTATGAAAATTCTAAAGTATTACGGATACTTATACTTCCTTTGAAAATTTAATTTTTCCATTTTTTACAAAAACTTTTAAATTTTTATTTGGCATTAAAAATTTGTTTCCTATATTCTTTTCACATAATGTAATAATATCTTCTATATGTATTCTTTCAATTCCTTTAGCTGTATGAAAAAGTCTCGTTATAATATATATAATTAAGTTGGATTTTATTACTTTTTCTTGACGATTAAATTGTTTTAAATCAAGAACAATTGACTGTTGGTTCAGTTCTTCTATTGCAATTTCTTTATATATTTGTTGTACTTGTTTTTGTATGTAACTTTCTTGCTCTGTCACCAATTTAGACAATCTATCAATTGTTTCTATAATATTGGGATTAAATTCTTCTTTTATATATGGAATTACTACATTTCTAATTTTATTTCTTGTATAGATATTTTCAAAGTTTGTTTTATCAATTCTAGGTTGTAAGTTATTTTCATCGCAATATTTTTCAATTTCTTCTCTTTCACATTCAATAAGTGGTCTAATATATTTATCTCTTATTGGTTCTATTCCTTTTAATCCTGAAATACCACACCCGCGCAATTCATTCATGATGATTGTTTCTACTTTGTCATTTTTATTATGGGCTATGGCAATTTTATTACCACTTATTTTTTGTAATATTTCATCAAAAAAATTATATCGTACATTTCTTCCAGCCTCTTCTGTACTGATTTTATTATTATTGGCTATTTTTTGCACATCTATACTTTTTGCATAAAATTGTATTTGATTTTTTTTGCAATATGCTTTTACAAATTCTTCATCTTCTTTTGCTTCATCTCTAATCATATGATTGACATGTGCCACAACAAAATCAAAATGATATTGTTGTTTTTCCTTGATTTTTATAAAGATATCTAGCATACAAATAGAGTCAGGTCCCCCTGACACTCCTAAAACTAGCTTATCTCCTGTTTTTATTAAATCATATTTTTTTATTGTATTATATACTTTCTGTATTAGTGTGTTCTTTTCTCTCTGTGCCATAAAATTTCACCCTTTTAATCATCAAATCTTTTTTCTAGATTAACAAATTTTGTATAGCTTCCTAGCCATAATAGTTCTACTGTTCCTAATGAACCACCTCTATGTTTTGCTATGATGACTTCTGCTATGTCTTTTTTCTCACTGTCTTTGTTATAATAGTCATCTCTGTATAAAAACATAACAATATCTGCATCTTGTTCGATTGCTCCGGATTCTCTTAGGTCTGATAGCATTGGTCTGTGGTCTGGTCTTTGTTCTACCGCTCTTGATAATTGTGATAATGCAATAACTGGTACATTTAATTCTTTGGCTAGTATTTTTAGAGATCTACTAATTTCTGATATTTCTTGTTCACGGCTTCCATTTCTTTTATTGCTTCCTTGTACCAATTGCAAATAATCGATTACAACCATTCCAATATTTTTTTCTAATTTTAGTTTTCTGCATTTTGCTCTGATTTCCATTACAGATATTCCTGGTGTATCATCTATATAAATGTCTGCATCTGATAATGGTCCAATACTGCCAGCTAGTTTTGTCCAATCATCTTCTTCTAATTTTCCTGTTCTGACTTTATTGCTATCTACCATTGCTTCACTACATAAAATTCTATTTACCATTTGTTCTTTTGACATTTCCAAACTAAATATCACAACTGGTACATTGGCACGTACAGCTGCATTTGTTGCTATATTTAAGGCAAATGCTGATTTTCCCATCGCTGGTCTTGCAGCAATTAAGACTAAGTCAGATCCATGAAATCCAGCTGTTTTATAATCTAATTCTGTAAATCCTGATGGTACACCAGTAATATGTTGTTTTCGATTATATAGTTCTTCTAATTGTGTAAAGCTATCTACTAGTATGTCTTTTATTGGTGCATAACTTTTTTTATCATTATTTTGCATAATATTAAAAATCTTTTTTTCTGCACCTTCCATAATATCCGATACATCTTCTGTTGGATCATATCCTAATTCTATGATTTCATTCGCTGTTTTTATTAAGTTTCTTAATGTGGATTTTTCTTCAACAATTTTTATATATTTCATAGCATTTGCCGTTGTTGGAACTTTATCTGGCAAACTTGCTAAATATTCTAGTCCTCCAACTTGCTCAAATTTTCCCAATGATTCTAGTTCTGCTTTTACTGTAATAATATCAATTGGTTCTGCTCTATTATATAAATTGATAATGGCTTCATAGATGGATTTATTATCTGTTCGATAAAAATCCTCTTCTTTTAAAACCTCTATAGCAGAAATAACCGCATCTTTATCTGTAAGCATACTTCCTAAAACCGCTTGTTCTGCTTCTACATCATGTGGTGGTACTTTTCCTAATTCCATTCTAGTTCCTCCAATTGTTATTTGATTTTTTCTTGCCTGGTTTCTACTTTTACGCATTTATACATTTTTCTTTTCTATTTTATGATTGAAATTAATTATCAGAAATGACATCAATTCTTAATTTTCCCACTACACCTTCAAATAATTTTATTTCAATATTGTGAACACCAAGTGTCTTAATGGTTTCTTTTAAGTCAATTTTCTTTTTATCAACTTCTATCTTATTTTGTTTTAATAATTCTTGTGCAATCTCTTTGCTAGATACGCCTCCGAATATTTTTCCATTTTCTCCTGCTTTTACTTTTATTTTTAATAATATTTTTGACAGTTTATCTGCTATTCTTAATGCTTCTTCTTTTTCTTGATTTTTTTGATATTTAGCAGAATCCTGTTTTGCTTTTAATTTACTCATATTCTCTTTATTGGCTTCAACCGCTAAATTTTTAGGAAATAAAAAATTTCTTGCATAACCATCTGATGCATTAATGACTTCATCTTTTTTTCCTACTCCTTTTATATCTGCTTTTAATATTACCTTCATGTTCATTCCTCCTTTATTTTAAGCTCTCTATGTATGGTATATTCTACATCATTTTTTTATTTTTTTCAACCACAATTTATGAATATAGAAAAAGTTGCCAATCACTCTTTCTTCTTTGGCAACTAATTCTCTATTTCTGAAAAATATTCATGAATTCTATTGATTAATTCTTGTTTTGCTTCCTCCATTGTCATTCCTTCTACTTGTGCTCCAGCTAGTGTGATGTGTCCACCACCACCTAATTTTTCTAATATGATTTGCACATTAATGTCTCCAATAGATCTACCACTAATACAAATCTTATTTCCTAATTTCCCCATTACAAAGGATGCTGTAACATCACTGATTGTTAATAATTCATCTGCTGCTTTAGCACATATCAAACTTGCTTCTTTATCTTTCTTTTCATATGTTGCTATAGCAATTGTATCATTAACAATTTCTGCCTTTTTAACAATAGATGCAATTTTATTAAATGTTTCTAAATTACTTTGGAACCATTTCTTGACTCTAATAATGTTGACACCGCATCTACGTAAATATGCTGCTGCTTCAAAAGTTCTTACACCTGTTTTAAACGTAAAGTTCTTTGTATCCATCATAATGCCTGCATATAAGCTTTCTGCCTCAATTGTTCTTAAATCAACATGTACTTCTGCATATTGTAGTAATTCTGTTACCAACTCTGCAGCAGATGAAGCATAAACTTCTTGAAATGTTAATGTCGCATTTTCTATATAATCTGCACTTCTTCTATGATGGTCTATGATAACAATTTTATCTGTTCGTTTTAACAATTCTGGTGCTTCTACATAAGTAGACTTGTGTGTATCTACAATGACAACTAATGTTTCTTTATCAATATTTTCTTCAGCAACTTCTTTTGTTATTAATATATCTTCATATTCTGGCTCTTTTGCTAAATCTAGCTTAAAACTTTGCAATGTAGTTGTTTCATTACTGTCAATAATATATGCTTTTTTACCTAAGCTTTTTGCCAATCTATATATTCCCATACTAGACCCCATAGAGTCTATATCTGGATTCGTATGTCCCATTATCATAACTTTACTTGCATCTTTTATTAAGTTTTCTAATGCATGGGCTACCACTCTGGCCTTTACCTTTGTTCTTTTTTCTACCTCTTGTGCTCTTCCGCCATAGAATTTATAGATTTCATTTTCTCTGATAACAGCTTGATCTCCACCACGACCTAATACAACATCCATTGCAGCTTGTGCAGATCTATATTTTTCTTTATCTGTTGAGCCATCATTTGATATGGCAATACTTAATGTTATTTGAACATTTTCTTTGGTTTTTATATCTTTTACTTTATCTAATATACTAAATTTATCTTCTTTTACTTTTTCAAAATATCTTTGTTCAAATAGATAGATATATCGATCTCTATCAGATTTAATTAAAACACCATTTGTTTGATCTGTCCATTCATATATATATTTATCTATCTCTGCTGTTATTTGTGGTTTTTCTTCACTTTCTAATTGCTGCATGGTTTCTTCATAATTATCTATCATGATAATCGTTACACATGATTTTGAATCTTTATATTCTTTTTTTAGTTTTACCATTTCCGTTTCATCTATAAAATACAGCATCATCATATATTTATCATCATGTCTTTTGTCATATTTCTTTGAATGTACAAATTTTCCTAATACTTCATAGTTTTTATCATTTAACTCTATATGTTTAGATATTTGTTTTTCTTTTGATGCATCCTTCTCTGTTTCCTCTATATCTGATCTAATATCTTCTATTAAATTATTCAAATATTGGTTAATATCAAATCCTTCGAATTCAGATATAAACTTAGAACTTCTCCATATAATATTTCCGTTTGATTCCATGATGATTAATGGAAAAGGAGAGTTAATTAAACTACTTTTCGCTGCCGTATCTGCTGATAAAGTCAAATCTTGTAATGTTTCTGAGATTTCACTTTTTCTTCTGTTATTTGCATAATACGAATACGCTACAACGGCCATAAAAATTAATATAGCTGGTATTATCATAATCATATTTTCTATACAAATAATCACTAGCAAGATAAAAATAATGGCTAAGTATATCTTTGTTTTTGATAATAATTTATCAAAAGTTTTTCTATTGGTATTTTGCATAAACAAATTTCTCCTTATAATCATTCTATTATATTTTACTTGGAAATAGGCATTTTGTCAAGTTGGGTGTGTATATTCCTGACTATAGTATATTGATTAAATACACCATTTATCATACCATTCAATCTACTTGAACATATCTTGAGACATTAAATCAGATTGTGCTTATACTTATATTTTCTTTGGATATGAGTAAAAAGAAAAAATGTAAGTTTTTCTATATTTTTGAAACTGTAAAAACTTACATTTTTATTATCTAATAATCAATAAGTTAAATAATTTATATCACTTTTCAAATTATAAAAATTTTTGAATTTAGTGTTTAGCATTATAAATATAAAATTGGTCGGAAGGAATAGTAATTATAAGGATCATCACTCGTGTTATAACTAAATCGGTAATTCGTGTAAGAATCGCTTCTATTATAAGAAGCTCCTCTATTAACACACGGATAATCTAAATTACTATAAGTTTCTGTTGTCCACTCATAACAATTTCCTGCCATATCATATATATTACATCTAATATCATAATTTGTTCCATCAGTTGCCTTTCCTGTATTTACCAAATTACTCTGCAATCTTACTTGTCTTGAATAATCTTCATCTCCTGAATAGTTTTGTATAAACAATATTGCTGTATCCCATGCATAACTATTCATTAGATCACTCTTTACTCCCGCATATAAATCTTGACAAGCTATTGCCGCATCTGGTTGGATTATATTGCTCCATACAGTTTTATCATATTTACTTTCAGCCTTATTATTTGTTCCTTGGCTTGCTTCAAATCTGGCTATATAATATCCTCCATTATCTCTAACACTATCTATAAAGCCATCTATGTCATTTGCTACTGTATTTCCATTTCCTGTTGAACTTTCTATATAACTATATTCATTTGTACTATTTGTTTTCAATTCTCCTTCTAATGTTGTTGGTGTTAATGTTGTATCAATATCTCCATTACTATCAAATACATATCTTCCTAAAATAACTTCTCCATTTATTGCATTTTGTACTGTTTTTCCATTCTCCCCTAATATTCCGTCTACCGGTATCCACACATATTGATTTCCATCTTTTGAATTATTTAAATCATCACCTGGTTTATCTGAAATCACAAATCCAGTATCCACAGTAGTTCCCTCCACGGCATAAAATCCTTCTGGTATTGGTGGTAAATCTTCAATTGCTTGTGCATATATTTGGTCTATATTCTCAACAGATTCTTGATACTCTTCTTTTATTTTATCTATTTCAGATGTTTGGATTCTACTCTTATTACTGCTAGTCATAAACATACTAAATACAACAATTAGAAAGAATAGAATTGCTGCTACTACAAATAAGGTTATTGATCCCTTTTCATTTTTTAAGAATTTTTTTAACATGAAATCCTCCTTTTTTCATTGGCGTGAAATTGCTATTTTGTGCAATGTTTTTTTCATTTGGTAAAAATACCATATAGTTTTTATTAAGTCTCAAATTTTTGTTTAACCACATTATATAAAAAACTTATAAGTTTTTATTCCTTATTTTTTTTAATCTATATACGTAAATTCGTAATATTGATAGAGATGATTGGCTTTTATTCATATATCATTATTGTAATATATATTGCAAAAAAATACAATTGTTATTTTTTATTATTTTTATATTTTATTATATTACCTCCTATAATGAAAAAAGTTGCCAAAAGTCACTCCTTTGACAACTTTTATTTTATTCCATATTTTCTGTATCTGCAACTTCTTCTAATTCTTTTTCTGTGCTAATGTGAATATTTTGATATTTTTGCATACCAGTTCCTGCAGGAATTAATTTACCAATGATAACATTTTCTTTTAATCCCATTAAATCATCTGTTTTACCTTTAACGGCTGCATCTGTAAGAACTCTTGTTGTTTCTTGGAATGATGCTGCTGATAAGAAACTGTCTGTTGCAAGAGCTGCTTTTGTAATACCAAGTAATACTCTTTTTCCTGTTGCAGGTTTCTTACCTTCTGCAATTGCTTCATTGTTTTTATCCTCAAATTCATACATATCGATTAATGAACCTGGGAACATATCTGTATCTCCATTATCTTCAACTCTAACTTTCTTAAGCATTTGTCTACCAATAACTTCGATATGTTTATCATTAATATCAACACCTTGATTTCTATATACTTTTTGTACTTCTGAAATTAGATATTCATATACCCCTTCTGGTCCTTTTAATGTTAAGATTTCTGATGGATTAATTGAACCTTCGATTAATGCTTGACCTACTTCAACCATATCTCCATCTTTTACTTTCATTTTTGAACCAAATGGAATTGTATAAGATTTTGCATTATCTTTACCTGTAACTACAACTTCTTTCTTTTTCTTTGTTTCTTTTATTTTTACTTTACCTGCAATTTCAGAAATGATAGCAAGTCCTTTTGGTTTTCTAGCTTCAAATAGCTCTTCAACCCTTGGAAGACCTTGTGTAATATCTGCTACACCTGCAACACCACCAGAGTGAATTGTTCTCATTGTAAGCTGTGTACCTGGTTCACCGATTGATTGTGCTGCGATGATACCAATTGCTTCACCAATTGATACTAAGTCTCTTCTTGCTAATCCCATACCATAACATTTTTGACATACACCATGTTTTGAACGACATCCAAGAACAGAACGTACTTTTAGTTTTTCAATACCTGCTGATACGATTTCATCTGCAATTTTTTCTGTAATCATGGTATTTGTGTCTACAATTAATTCTTTGGTTTCTGGATTATATACATCTTCTACAGGGAATCTTCCTAATAATCTTTCTTGCATTTTTTCAATAACTTGTTGTCCATCTTTTATGTCATAAACGATGATTCCATCATCTGTACCACAATCATGTTCTCTTACGATAATATCTTGTGATACATCAACTAGTCTTCTTGTTAAGTATCCAGAGTCAGCTGTTCTTAAAGCTGTATCTGAAAGTCCTTTTCTTGCTCCGTGTGCAGAAATGAAATACTCTAAAGCATCTAATCCTTCTGCAAATGATGATTTAATTGGTATTTCTACCGCTTTACCAGTTGTACTAGCCATCAATCCACGCATACCCGCAATTTGTCTTAACTGGCTCATGTTACCTCTTGCTCCTGATTTAACCATCATATAGATTGGGTTTAATTCATCAAAGTTTTCTTCCATGGCATCACTAACTCTATTTGTTGTGTCTTCCCATACTTTAATAACTTCTGAATAACGTTCGTCATTTGTAATTAAACCTCTTGCATATTGTTTTCTAATATTTTCAATTTTGCTATCTGCCTCTTGTAATAGTCCTTTTTTAGCTTCTGGTACTTGTACATCACTCATTGAGAATGTGATACCAGCTAAAGTTGAATATTTAAATCCTAATGCTTTGATATAGTCGATTACTTCTGCTGATTCTGTTAATCCATGTGTTCTAATAACTCTTTCAATAATATTTCCCATTGATTTTTTCATAACAGGGAAACTAATTTCATATTGGAATGGATCTTCTTTTCTATCAATAAATCCTAAATCTTGTGGAATTCCTTGGTTAAAGATAATTCTTCCAACACTTGTTTCTACTTTCTTTGTTTTGATTTCTCCATCAATTTCTTTAGATATTCTAACATAGATTTTTGCATGGATTCCTACATCATGGTTTTCAAATGCCATTAATGCTTCTTCTGGATCTTTGTAATAAGTTCCTTCTCCCTTTTCTCCATCTAATACCATTGTTAGATAGTAGCTTCCTAAAATCATGTCTAGTCTTGGTACCGCTACTGGTTTACCATCTTGTGGTTTAAGCAAGTTATTTGTTGAAAGCATTAAGTATCTTGATTCTGCTTGTGCTTCTGGTGATAATGGTAAATGTACCGCCATTTGGTCACCGTCGAAGTCAGCGTTAAATGCTTCACAAACTAATGGGTGAAGTTTAATTGCTCTACCTTCAACTAATACTGGCTCAAATGCTTGAATACCTAATCTATGTAGTGTAGGTGCACGGTTTAACATAACTGGGTGGTCTTTAATAACCTCTTCTAATATGCCCCATACTTCTGGTCTTAGTCTTTCTACCATTCTTTTTGCATTTTTAATATTTTGTGCAATGCCTCTTCCTACTAATTCTCTCATAACAAATGGTTTAAATAATTCTACAGCCATTTCTTTTGGAAGTCCACATTGATAAATTTTTAGTTCTGGTCCTACGACGATAACAGAACGCCCTGAATAATCAACACGTTTTCCAAGTAAGTTTTGACGGAAACGACCTTGTTTTCCTTTTAATAAATCTGATAAAGATTTTAATGGTCTGTTTCCAGCACCTGTTACTGGTCTACCTCTTCTTCCATTATCAATTAAGGCATCTACAGATTCTTGTAACATTCTTTTTTCATTTCTAACAATGATCTCTGGTGCGCCTAATTCTAATAATCTTTTTAATCTGTTATTTCTGTTGATAACTCTTCTGTATAAATCATTTAAGTCAGATGTTGCAAATCTACCACCATCTAATTGTACCATTGGTCTTAATTCTGGTGGAATAACTGGAATTACATTCATAACCATCCATTCAGGTCTATTTCCTGAAAGTCTAAATGCTTCTACTGTATCTAATCTTTTGACAAGTTTACTTCTTTTTTGTTCACTTGCTTTTTCTAATTCTTTTCTAATTTGTTCTGCTAATTTATCTACATCAATTTCTTCTAATAATTCTCTTAAAGCTTCTGCTCCCATTTTTGCTTTAAAAGAACCTCTGCCATATTTTTCTTCTGCTTCATGGTATTCTTTTTCATTTAAAACTTGGCATTTTTCTAAGTTTGTTGTTCCTTTATCAATAACAACATAAGATGCAAAATAAATGATTTTCTCTAAGTTTCTTGGTGAAATATCTAGCATTAAAGCAATTCTACTTGGAATTCCTTTAAAATACCATATGTGTGCAACTGGTGCTGCAAGTTCAATATGTCCCATTCTTTCACGTCTTACTTTTGATTTTGTTACTTCAACACCACATCTGTCACAAACTATACCTTTATATCTTACTCTTTTATATTTACCACAATGACATTCCCAGTCTTTTGTTGGTCCAAATATTCTTTCACAGAACAATCCGTCTTTTTCTGGTTTTAAAGTTCTATAGTTAATTGTCTCTGGTTTTTTTACTTCACCTTTTGACCATTCTCTTATTTTTTCATCTGATGCAATTCCTATTTTTAATTTATTAAAAATATCTAATTCGTCCACTCTATTTCCCCCTTGAACAATAGGGGCATGCCAAATCGTTCCAAAATGAACGAAAGGGACAGACCCTATTCATTATTAATCTTTAAACATTCAGGTCTGTCCCTTTTGGACATTTTTTGTCCATTTTGGCACGTCCCTAAACGTGTTGGGTAATTCTAAAACAAGTGAAGAGGTCTTGCCACCGCTGGTGCAATTCCTTTAGGTCGCCTCTTTCCTTTTTAGAATTTATTCAGTTATTTTCATATTTTTTAATTTATATTGTAAGATGTCCGGTTTTTTTGCTTTATATAATATCGTTATCATTGTCAAGATTGTCATCTGCTAAATCGCTATCGAAAAGCATTTCATCACCTTCGTCATCTAGTCCTTCAAATAATTCATCGTTTCCATCATCTAATGATTCGTTTTCATCTTCTAGTAAAATATCGTCTTCTGTGCTTTCTTCTGTATAACCTTCATCTAGGTCTCCGTCTGCTACCACTTGTTCTTCAGCTAAATATTTCTTTTCTTTTTCTGGGTCATATTCAATTCCGTCTTCTATATTTTCTTTTAACTCTAGTTCTTGATTGTCTTCAGAATATAATCTAACATCTAATCCTAGAGATTGAAGTTCTTTTACTAATACTTTAAAGCTTTCTGGAACGCCTGGTTCTGGAACATTTTCTCCTTTGACGATTGCTTCATATGTTTTTACTCTTCCGACAACATCGTCAGATTTAACCGTTAACATTTCTTGTAATGTGTATGATGCACCATATGCTTCTAATGCCCAAACTTCCATTTCTCCAAAACGTTGTCCACCAAATTGTGCTTTTCCTCCTAAAGGTTGTTGTGTTACTAATGAGTATGGTCCTGTTGAACGTGCATGGATTTTATCATCTACTAAATGGTGTAGTTTTAGCATATACATAACACCAACTGTAATTGGGCTTGCAAATGGTTCTCCTGTTCTACCATCATATAATGTTGTTTTACCATCTTTGTTCATTCCTGCTTCTGCTAATAATTTTTCAACATCTTCTTGTGTTGCACCATCAAATACTGGTGTAGATACATGCCATCCTAAAGCTTTTGCAGCTCCTCCTAAGTGAACCTCTAAAACTTGACCTAAGTTCATACGAGATGGAACTCCAAGAGGGTTTAATAAGATATCAATTGGTGTACCGTCTGGCATAAATGGCATATCTTCTTCTGGTAATACTCTTGAGATAACACCTTTGTTACCATGACGTCCTGCCATTTTATCTCCGATTGATATTTTTCTCTTTGTTGCAATATAACATCTAATAATTTGGTTAACACCAGGTCCTAATTCATCTGAGTTTTCTCTTGTAAAGATTTTAACATCTACAATCGTTCCTGCTTCTCCATGAGGTACTCTTAATGATGTATCTCTTACTTCTCTTGCTTTTTCACCAAAAATTGCTCTTAATAGTCTTTCTTCAGCAGTTAATTCTGTTTCTCCTTTTGGTGTTACTTTTCCAACTAAGATGTCTCCTGGTCTTACTTCTGCACCAATACGGATAATTCCATTTTCATCTAAGTCTTTTAATGAGTCATCTCCAATGTTTGGAATATCTCTTGTGATTTCTTCTGCACCTAGTTTTGTGTCTCTACATTCACAATCATATTCTTCTATATGAATTGATGTAAATATGTCTTCTTTTACTAATCTTTCATTTAATAAAATCGCATCCTCATAGTTGTATCCTTCCCATGTTGAGAAAGCAACTAATACGTTTTTACCTAATGCCATTTCTCCATCTTTTGTTGATGGTCCATCTGCTATAGCGTCTCCTTTTTTAACCTTTTCGCCTTTTTTAACAATTGGTTTTTGGTTAATACAAGTACCACCATTTGTTCTTTTAAATTTACGTAATTTATGTACAACCGTTTTTCCATTATTATATTTAACCGTGATAGCGTCACCTGTAACTTTTTCAATTACACCATCATCTTCTGCTAGTACTAAGATTCCTGAATCTTTTGCAGCTCTATATTCAATACCTGTTCCAACAATTGGACTTTCTGTAATCATAAGTGGAACTGCTTGACGTTGCATGTTTGCACCCATCAACGCTCTTTTTGCGTCATCATGCTCTAAGAATGGTATCATGGCTGCAGCAATAGAAACCAATTGTTTTGGAGATACATCTACATATTGTACATTATCTCTATCTACTTCGATTACTTCATTTCTAAATCTAACTCTTACTCTAGGGTTTACAAATCTTCCATTTTTATCAATTGGTTCAGAAGCTTGCGCAATAATATAATTATCTTCTACATCTGCACTCATATATTCTACTGTATCTGTTAATTTATGTGTTTTAGGATCTACTTTTCTGTATGGTGTTTCAATAAATCCATATTCATTAATTTGTGCAAATGAAGATAATGCTGAGATTAATCCAATATTTGGTCCTTCTGGAGATTCAATTGGACATAATCTACCATAATGCGTATAGTGAATATCACGAACCTCAAATCCTGCTCTATCTCTTGTTAATCCTCCAGGTCCTAATGCAGAAATTCTTCTTTTATGTGTTAATTCTGAAAGTGGGTTTGTTTGGTCCATAAATTGTGATAATTGTGAGCTTCCAAAGAATTCTCTAATGGCTGATGTAATTGGTTTTGTATTAATTAATGTTTGTGGTGTAACGACATCTAAGTCTTGAATGGTCATTCTTTCACGAACAACTCTTTCTAATCTTGTTAAACCAATTCTAAATTGATTTTGTAATAATTCACCAACACAACGAATTCTACGATTTGCTAAGTGGTCAATATCATCTGGTTCTCCTAATCCATGTGATAAGTTTAATAAATAGTTAATAGAAGCGATCATATCTTCTGTTGTGATATGTTTTGGTACTAATTCATTTTGTCTTTCTTCTATGATTTTTACCAATTCTTTTTCGTCTGTATTATCGATAATATTTTTTAATACATTATAATTTACGAATTCTTTAAAATGCAATTTGCTTAAATCAACATTTGGTAATACTTTGTGGATGTTTACTGTATTATTTCCAATAATTCTAATTGTTCTTTCTCCAACAGTAACATCTACCATGTTGATTCCTGCATTTTGAATGTTTTCTGCAACTTCTTCTGTAATCACTTCTCCTGCTTGTACAAATACTTCTCCTGTTTCACTATCTACAATATCTGTTGCAGCTACTTTTCCTTTGATTCTTCCTGCTATTGCTAATTTTTGATTAAATTTATATCTTCCCACTTTTGCTAAATCATATCTTCTATTGTCATAGAATAATCCATTAAATAGATTTCTGGCAGCATCTGCTGTTGGAAGTTCTCCTGGTCTTAATTTTTTATAAATTTCGATTAAAGCTTCATCTTGATCTTTTATTGTATCTTTGTTGATAGTAGCTTTAATAAGTTCTTCATCACCAAATAAATCTCTAATTTGGTCATCTGTTGCAATACCGATTGCTCTTAATAATGTTGTTATTGGAACTTTTCTTGTTCTATCAACACGAACCCAGAAAATATCATTTCCATCTGTTTCATATTCCAACCATGCTCCACGAAGTGGCATAACTGTTGATGTATAAGTTTTCTTTCCTGTTTTTGTGTCAAATACTTCATCATAATAACATCCTGGTGAACGAACTAACTGGCTGACAACAACTCTTTCCGCTCCATTGATAACAAATGTACCACTGTCTGTCATTAATGGAAAATCGCCTAAATAAATTTCTTGTTCTTTAATTTCTCCTGTTTCACGATTAATTAATCTTACTTTTACATGTAATCTTGTAGAATATGTTGCATCTCTTTCTTTTGCTTCTTCTACTGTATATTTTGTCTTGTCCTCCATGTAGTAATCAAAAAATTCAAGTACTAGGTTTCCAGAATAATCTTCAATTGGAGAAATATCTTTTAATACTTCACCTAATCCTTCTTCTACAAACCAATCATATGAATCTCTTTGAACTTTAATCAAATTTGGCATTTCAATATAATCGCCAACTTTTGCAAAATCTTTACGAGAAGCTTTCTCGTATTTCACTTCTTTTAATTTCAAGAAAATCACCTCATAATAAAATATTAAGCAGAAATAAGCATCAACTTTGTTTGTTGATTTAATTTATTGGTTAAAAGAAGTCCTTCTTAAATCATAAATTTCTTGACTAAGATTTAAAATTGTCTGCTTTTACAATTTTAAAATGGCTTAGGGAAACTTATATTTAATTCCTCTTCTTTTAAATTTTAACTTTTGAATAAAAAAAATTGAATCTATAATTTGATTTTGAAAAATAGCTTATTTAACTATTAGATAAAATAAACGGCAATAAAAGAGCTGTCAAAAAACTTTCATTTTTCAACTGGCTCTAATAAAATATTCAATTTATTTAAAAACTATTTTCTTTTATTTTAATCACCTTTTTATTTCACTTTCTAGGCTAATTAAATTCTTAATTTTCAAATCTTTACTATTATATATCAAAACGCTTACGCAAGTCAATACTTTCACCTGAATTTGACAAAAATTTTTCTATTAATTTCTATTAATTTTATTACAAATATAGACATTTTTTTTATTTTATAGTACAATACACTAGAATTTTAAAAAATCTAATAACATAGGAGGAAATATGGCAGGATTACCATTAATCGTAAAATATCTATTAACCGCTTTTGTGGGAATGATACCAATATTAGAATTAAGAGGCGCTATACCAGTTGGTGTATTTACCTTTCACTTAAATTATCTAGAGTCTTTTTTATGCAGTTTTATAGGAAATATCATCCCTGTATATTTTATTGTTAAATATATTAGACCTTTATTTGATTTCTTTGGTAGATGGAAACCTTTTAAAATCGTTATTGATTGGGCATCTGAAAGAGCTACCAAAAAAATAGAAGAAAGTGAAAGATTACAAAATTTCGCAGCTTTAGGTTTGTTTATATTTGTTGCTATTCCGCTACCTGGAACAGGTGCATGGGTTGGTTCCTTAATTGCAAACTTTTTAGACTTACCACCAAAAAAAGCTGTTCCACCTATCATTGCTGGTGTTTTTGCAGCAGGTATTATCGTTCTTACTTTAACAGCTATTGCAAATGGTGGTATACAATATTTATTACAAAGAGGATAAAAAAGTATTTGGGGGGCATTCCTCAAATACTCTTTTTTTATACAAAAAAATGACCAATTGGGGACGTTTCTGTTTAGGGCATAAAAAATGTCCCAAACAGAAACGTCCCCAATTGGTCTAGTCCGTCCCCAAAATCTCTTTTTTCTTTTTTGTTTCTCTATATTTTATATAATCATCTACTAATATTTTGATAACTGCAATTACTGGTACTGCTAAGAACATTCCTAATATTCCAAAATAAGCTCCTCCAAATGTTACAGCAAATAATACTAGTAATGGACTGATTTTTAATGATTTTCCTACAATTCTTGGATTAATAATATTGGCATCTATTTGTTGCAATATAATAACTACAATTAGCATCCAAATTGTTTGAGATAATCCTCCTGTAATTAATGTAATAATCGCTGACACAACTGTTGCTATAATAGCTCCTACATATGGTATCATATTGAATAATCCAATAAAAAATCCTAATAATGGCGCATATCTAACCCCCATAATGGTCATGGCAATCGATACTAAAATTCCAACTACAATAGCATCTAAAAATTGGCTTGCGATAAATTTAAAGAAAATTTCATTAGAATTATTAAAATATTTATCTAAGTTTTTATATGTTCTTTCTTTAAAGATAGCTCCTGCTAGTCTTTTGAAAAAGGTTAGTATTTTTCTTCTATCTATTAATATATATACAGATACGATAATTGCTATAAAAATATCTACTATACTAAAGATAGCTCCAATTGCATTTACCAAATATCCTAATATTGCTTCTACATCTAAATATTGTTTAATATCGATATTTTGTAAATTTTGTATTTCATCTTGCACAATCTGACTTTTTAATATAGAGTCTTCTGGTAAATTATTATATGCATTAATTGCGTCTTCAATATAATGTGGTATACTGCTAATAAAATCTGTTATACTTTCAAAAACAATTGGTAAAATCACTGCGCACAATATAGCAATTGCTGCTATTATGATAATATACACTGTAATAACACCTAATCCTCTTGCTTTTTTGGATATAAATTTCCACTTTATTCTTCTATACAATTCTTCGAATTTTTTGGAAGGCATATATAATATGTAAGCAATAAAAATACCAATTAGAAATGGACTAATCACGCCCAAAAATGTATGTAAGCTTCCCATCACATGATCATAATTGTCTAAAATTTTATAAATACAAATAAGTGCTAATCCTAGAATAAACCAGTATAACCATCTTTTCCAATTATGTTTTATTTCATTCATATAGTTCCTCCTTCATTCTTATTTTATAAATGCTCATTACAAAAATACCTATATAAAATCCCTGTAGATTTACAAAGCATTATTCTATGATTAATCCTACTGGGCAATGGTCACTTCCCATAATTTCTGGATAAATCATTGCCTCTTTTATTCTTTCTTTTATATCTTTTGATACGATAAAATAATCAATTCTCCAGCCTACATTTTTTTCTCTTGCTTTTCCCATGTATGACCACCAGCTATAACTATCTGTTTTATCTGGATATAGATATCTAAAAGAATCTATAAATCCTGCATGTAATAATTCAGTCATTTTTTCTCTTTCTTCATCTGTAAATCCTGCATTTCCTCTATTAGATTTTGGATTTTTTAAGTCAATTTCTTCATGCGCAACATTTAAGTCTCCACACATAATCACTGGTTTTGTTTTATTTAAATTTAACAAATACTTTCTTATTTCATCTTCCCATATTTGTCTATAATCTAGTCTTTCTAATCCTCTTTTTGCATTTGGTGTATAAATATTTACCATATAAAAATCTTCAAATTCTAAAGTGATGACTCTTCCTTCTTTATCGTGTTCTTCTACTCCAATTCCATATATTACATTGATCGGTTCTTTTTTTGTGAAGATCGCTGTTCCAGAATATCCCTTTCTCTCTGCACTATTCCAATATGATTTATATCCTTCAAAATTTAATTCAATTTGTTCTGGTTGGCATTTGGTTTCTTGTATACAAAATATATCTGCATCTGCTCTTTCAAAAAATTCACTAAATCCTTTGTTAACACATGCACGTATACCATTTACATTCCAAGATATCAATTTCATAGTTTGTCTCCTTTTTCTTCGTTTTCCCTTTTCCTATTTTATTAACAAGATATAGGATAAGATTCGTCTAAGATGTTATGTTATTTTGTAAATAAAAATACTAGAGTCTTACAAACTCTAGTATATTATACTATATATTTTTTTAATTTACAACACTAACATTCAAGTATCTTACACCCCATTGTAAAGCTTCTGCATGGGTATTAACAAATATATCTATTTTGTTCCCATTAATAGCTCCACCTCTGTCTTCAACTGTATAAACGTGTCCACCAATATTTAATTTTGTTCCAAATGAAAATTTACTTGATGCTGCTACTGTTCTTCCTGCTGTCGCTTTTGTTCCTGATGCTGTTCTTCCAGTTGCCTTACCACAACATTTGCTACAAGGGCAATATGCTGTTATTTTATATACAGTTCCTTCTGTATTTGCACTACTTGATGTTCTTGGTAGTGTTGATGCTCTTGAAGTTGCTTTCTTTTGTACTTGAACAATTTTATTTACTGGTTCTTGCACAACAACTTCTGATATTACTGTTTTTTCAATTTCTATATCATTTTGATATTTTACTTTATATGTGACTTCTTTTAATCCATCTTTTCCTTGTTGTACAACCTTATTGGTTGTATCTGTTGATGTTCCTGTTGTATTTTTTGTGATTGTTTCATAAGGTATTACGACTTGTTCTACAACTATTTTCTCTGTTATTGGTGCATAATTTTCTAATAATTGGTTTAATGAAGTTTCAATTCCTTCTTCTGATATTTTTGCAATTTGTACCTCATTATAAGATTTATCCGTTATTTTTATTGTATCTCCTGATGATATTTCACTATCTAATTCAGGTGTTGTCTTTTGATTTTCGTTCAATACAATGTTGTTTTCGCTTAATATATCTGAAACTTTACTTTTTGATGTTAAAGTTGTCATTTCATATCCATTCTGCAATGTGATTGTTACATCTTTTAAGTCTGTGTTTACTGCCATTACACTAATTCCTGATATTAAGATTAAAATTATGCTTACACAGATAATCTTCATTATAGAAATTGAAGCCTTTTCTTCTCTTTTCATAAAATTAAATTACCTCCTTTTGGCAACACAATTATATTATACTATTTTTTGAATCAAAAGTCAAATTTTGATATATATATGTGCCAAATCCCTTGTATTTCTAAGGATACTTTCATTTTGTATTACACTATTTTTTTCCTTGTTTTTTTATAAAAGACTTATATTTGTCCATTTTTTGCTTATAATATACTATATGAAAAATTTTAAAAAATATTACTTTTTTTAATTTTTATTATATTTTTTAATAAAGTTCGAAGAAAATGATGAAAATTTCAATATTTTTTCATTATTTATTCACATGCATATTGTATAAATTTCATGAATATGGTATTATTTGTATATAATAAAGATTAAGGAGGATTTGATAAATGATTGGTTGGATTATATTAGCAATTGTAGTAATTGTAATTATTGCTGTTATTGGTATGTATAATAGCCTTGTGCAAGCAAGAATAAAAGTTGACAATGCATGGAGTCAAATTGATGTTCAATTACAAAGAAGATTTGATTTAATCCCTAATTTTGTAGAAACAGTTAAAGGATATATGACGCATGAGTCAGATACTTTTGAAAAAATTGCCAAACTTAGAACTTCATGGGCTAATACAGAAAGTGTAACAGAAAAAGCTTCATTAGATAATCAATTATCTAGTGCTTTAAAAACAATTATGGCAGTATCTGAAAGTTATCCTGACTTAAAGGCAAACCAAAATTTCTCAGAATTATCAGAAGAACTTAGAAACACAGAAAATAAGATTTCTTTTTCAAGACAATTCTATAATGATACTGTAACTATGTACAATACAAAATTAGAAGTTTTTCCATCTAACATAATTGCTGGAATATTTAACTTTAAAGCACGTGATTTATTTGAAGCTGAAAGTGATGAAGCAAGAAAAAATGTAAAAGTAGATTTTGGAAAATAATTATCATAGAAAGGGATAAGTTTTGTCTTGTCCCTTCTTTATATATCATGAAATCATCGTAAAATTAATGAGAGGAATGAAAATATTATGTTTGAAACTAGCAAAAGAAACAAACTTGAATCAGGCTTCATTGTGGGCATATTTATTTTAGTCATTACGTTAATTGTTTACTATATCTGTCATGCTTTAAGATTAGGAACTATGTCTATTGCTATTGCTCTGATTTTTTCTATAGGTTCTGCATGGGCTTCTTATTATTATAGTGATAAAATTGTATTATCCCTTAATAAAGCTCGACCTGCCACCAAGGAAGAAGATCAAAAATTAGTCAATATTTTGGATGCATTAATGATTACTGCTGGTCTACCTAATAAACCTAGACTTTATGTTGTAGACGATAGACAACCCAATGCCTTTGCTACAGGTAGAAACCCTCAAAATGCTGTTATTTGTGTAACAACTGGGCTTTTAGAAAAATTAGATTATTATGAACTAGAGGGCGTTATTGCACATGAAATGAGCCATATTAAAAATTATGATATTCGATTAAGTTGTGTCGTTTCTGTTATGGTTGGATTTATTGTCATGTTATCAGATTTATTTTCTCGTGCCTTATTTTGGGGTGGAATAAAAGATAGAGACAGTGATAGTAAAGCAAATGGTGTTTTAATGCTAATTGGCTTGGTTTTCCTTATTTTAGCACCTATATTTGGTTCTTTAATGCAACTTGCTTTATCTAGAAAAAGAGAATTCTTGGCTGATAGTACAGCTGTTGAACTTACTCGAAATCCAGATGGTTTAATTTCTGCTCTAGAAAAATTAGAAAATGACCCTAATCAATTAGAAACCGCAAACAATGCCACTGCCAACATGTATATTATTAATCCATTTAAGAAAAATGCGAAAAATGCTAAGAAAAAAACGACAAATATATGGTCTACACACCCAAGTACAGCTGATAGAATTGAAGCTTTAAGAAATTTAAAATATTAAATTTAATATGGATTTATAATTATTAATATGAATATATAACAAAAGCAATAATAGATAAGTAAAATCTATTATTGCTTTTTATGAATATATATTTAATAAAATCATGACCCAATATTAAAAATCTTCTCCGTATTCTGATAGGTTATCTGTGCAATTTCCTCTAATGTCATTTCTTTTACATCTGCAATTTTTTGTGCTATATATTTTACATTTCTTGGATCATTTCTAGTTCCTCTTACTGGTTCTGGTGCTAAATATGGACTATCTGTTTCTATTAGCATTTTATCATTTGGCACCATTTCAATTATCTCATTTGCATTTTTTGAATTTTTAAATGTTACAGGACCTGCAAAAGAAATATAAAATCCAAGTTTCAATGCTTCCTTTACTAATTCTCTATTTAATGGACAACAATGGAAAATACCTTTTTTGTTAACAGGATTTTTCTTTAATATTTCAATAGTATCCATAACCGCCTCTCTTGTATGAATCACAATTGGTAAATTAAATACATTTGCCATCTCTATTTGTTTCATAAAGGCTTGTCTTTGTAAGTCTCTTCTTTGCAAATCTTTTTCCCAATGATAATCTAATCCTATTTCCCCTATTGCAACAATTTTTTTATCTTGTAAATTTTCTTTTACTAAACCTCTAATTTCTTCTATATTTTTCCACAATTCTTCTTCAGTTTGTGGAATATCATTGGGAGAAATCCCACAAGTTGTATAGATATAATCATATTTTTTAGATAATTCTACTCCTTTTTGAGACCCTTCTAAGCTATACCCTGCAGAGACAAACTTTGTGATATCTGCCCTTTTTATTTCCTCTATTAAATTTTCTCTATCTTCATCAAATCTTTCATCATCTAAATGACAATGACTATCAAAAAATCTCATCTTTTATCTACCGCCTTTGTCCAAACAACTACTACATTTGCCGTTGCATATTCTTTACAATGTGAAATACTAATATCCATCTCTTCTATTTCTAATATTTCTATATTTAACAAATTGACATGAGGTCTTCCATTTTCATTATTGATGACTTCTATGTTTTTCCATCCAATATCATATTTATTACTCAATTTGTTTGAAATTGCTTTAAATACCGCTTCTTTTGCTGCAAATCTAGCAGCATAATGTTGATATTTTTGATTTTTTTTACTTTCGCAATAGGCTATTTCTTTATTTGTATATACACGTTCTAAGAATTTTTCTCCTAAGTCTTCAATACTTTCTTTTATTCGCTTAATTTCTATAATATCTGTTCCACAACTAATCTTCATAGTCCTCTTCCTTTTCTTATTTTTAATTCTAACCTTTTCTTTTTCTCCTTTTCACGTTAAAGAAACATGTCTTAATGGTAAAACTTTATATGATAAAAGTGTGCCAAAAGACACATCTCCTTTGGCACTCACACTAATTTTTCGATAACAATACAAAATTAAGTATATTAAATACTAATGATGCTATTAATATTACAGATATGGCAATTGTTAACTTTTTATTCTTTTCAATATTTAATTCTTTGTATAAAACGTCATATTCATTTTTAATTTCATTATACAATTGATTCAATTCTAGCATTTCTTTTATTTTATAATCAAACATGGTTCCTGCTTCATCATCTGTCACTTCTTGAATCCATATATTTTTGGTGAAATTGATAAATTCCTTTCTTACACTCTTTATTCTAGTTGTGTTTTTAAATTCGAGACCTATTTTCTTTAAATATATTTTCTTATATAACTCAAATATGTATGTATATAAATATTGCTGTTCAAATTCATTCGGTAAAATTGTGTAATTATTGATATCTGTTGATGATGAAAATAATGTCACACCTTGTTTTGTAATTCCCATCTTCGTATATTTCCATTTTGATAATGATAAAATATCGTCTTCTTTTAAACTGGCGGAATTATCTGCTGGTAAAATTCTTGCAAATTTTATAAAACTATTTTCTATCTTGTCAAAGGTATTTTCTAAATTCCATGCTGCCTGATCTACACATAAGTATGAATAAGTTAAAAATCGCTCTGTATTGATATCTAGTTTTATGGCCTCTATGTTAGAACCGGTTAGTTTTTTTATAAAGTCTGTTAATTTATCAATACTTGCAAAACTATCTGTTTGAATGTTTATTTTATCATAATTATTTAACGTTCTATTATCTTGCTTAATATCTCTGAATTTGTAATTAAAATTTAAGATATCTGAAAAAGTTGGTTCGTCTTCAATATTTGTTTTCATACATAAAAAACATATTCCTGTATGAAAACAAATGATTTCTATTTTTCTAATTGTAAAAAAGATTCCTTTTCCATCTCCTGCTTTACCTTGTATATCTTTTTTTATTCTATATTCAAATATTGTACAAGGATATTTGGAAAGTACTGCTGATTGTGTTTCTATTGGCATTTCTTTAAATCTGGTATATTTTGCATTTGTAAAGCTAAAACTTGAAAACAAAAAATCTCTCATTTTTGGCGTAAAATATTTATATAATCTCAAGTCCTTTTCTTTTTCAAATCTTTTTAATTTACAATTCTCATCTTTTAATAAACTTAGTATGTATTTTTGGTATTTCCTTTGTTTTACAACAAAAGGATGTATAAAATATGTATATTGATAGTTTATCTTTAGTTCCATTTTTATCACCTTTTTTTATTTATTTATTCTTGGTTATAATAATTCATATTGATATCTTTTCCTAGATGCCATTTTCCTATAAAATCAATCATTAGATAGTCATCTAAATTATATTTAGGCTCTTGTACCACTTCTCCTTTACTATTAATTGCCCCCCAAATTCCATCTTTTTTAACTGCTGCATATCCATATTCATTTTGTTCTGTGGCATCATCATATATATATTCTACCACAACATTTCCTTCTTTGTCTACATACCCGTATTGATTATCTTTTTTGTCTAAATACAATGTATGATTATTCAAAATTTCTTTTTTGTCTTTTTTTTCAAATTTGAAATTATAATATGCATATTCATCATTTTGTCTTAATTCAAAATATCCTGCATCTGTATTGATTTCTATTAATATTCCCGTTTGCTTTATTTCAAAGTCATTATTCATAATATAACTATTAATGTTTTCGTCTTCTGCAATATATATATCGCCTTTTTCATTATAGCTTATTGTATTGTAATTGAACGGAACCTTTTCATTATTATTGAAATCAATAATGCCTCGTTTATCTCCCTTTGTTGCAATAAATATACTTGCTTTTGCTTCTACTAAATTATCATATTGTGCTTCTATTTTTACCTCTCCTGAAAGTGTCATCACACCATATTTCCCATTTGAAACATAAATAACACCTTGGTCTTTTGTTTTTAAAATAGCAGATATTTCTTCAAAACCTTCTGTTAGAATATCTTCTCCATTTGCATTTACGACCTTTTGTTTCCCATCTTGTGATACAACATATAAATCATTTCCATATACTTTTTCAATTTCTTGATATTTATTTTCTAGCACTACATTTTTTGAATAGCCTACGATTCCATATAACCCACTATCATCTTTTACAATATAGCCTGCTTTATTATCTTCTCCTAAATTTGTAATTTCTGTATAGTTCGGTTCTAAGATAATTTTTCCAGCATCATCTGCCACACCATATTTTCCGTCTTTTTGAATTAATAGCGCATTTTTTATTCCTTTTATCGCCTCTATACTGTCATATTCTGTTTTTAAAACCTCTTTTCCAGAATCATCTATCAATCCCCATTTTCCTTCTTTTTGTACTTTTAAAACATTCTCTTCATACCATAAATTCTGATTTTCATCATTATTAGCTATTGCCTCAACTTTGTTGTATTCTGTAAAAATTTCTTGATTCTTACTATTTAGTGCTTTTGTAGAATATTCTCCTGTATCATAATTGACATCATATGTACAAAGAAATACATCTGTTTTATTATTAGGGATAATAATCATTTCTTCATACGAAGGATCGATTATGGTATCTCCATTTTCATCAATAACCCCCCATTTGTTATCTTTATATGCTGCAAAGTACGTTTTACTTGTAATACCACCTGTCTTCTGCTCTTTCGAAAAAATACCTTGTATGATAAATACAGACATAACGATAACAACAATCGCTAGTATGACTGCAAATACTTTTTTTATATTTAGCTTTGGTTCTTCATATCTTCTTCCTCTACTCATCGAATTTTTTTCCTCCTACTTTACATGTCTTTTTGCATAAATTTACATACAATGACACTCATATCATCTTTTGTTTTTCCAAAATTGTTATCTATTGCTTCATTTAATACGATATCTGCTATTTTTTTCGTATTTTTCGTTTCTATATCTTCTAATAAATATTTTATCCATAATTCTTTGTTTTTGTATTCTATATTAGAATCTAGAATACCATCTGTACACATTAGCATAATTTGTTCACTTTGTATATCTGTGTCAAATACTTGTATATTATCTTGATTAATCATTCCTGCTGGAAGTGAATTTGATTTGATAATCTGCACTCTTTTATTTTTCTTTATATAGGTTGGGCATGCGCCACTTTTTATCATTTCGATTGTTCCTTTATATAAATCAATGATTGCTATATCTAATGTTGCAAATATTTCTTCATTTTTACTAATTAAACTTGATGTAATTAGTTCAATAGAACTGTTTTTATCAAATCCAGAAGATAATAAATTTTGTAACATAGCTAATGCTTGCATACTACTTTCATTTGCTTTTCTTCCTGTTCCGATACCATCACTTAAAGCAATTAAATATTTTCCATCTTTTAATCTTGTATTGATAAAGTTATCACCTGAAATTTCACTTTGATTTTTACTTGAATCTGCTGTTGCAAATCCAATAACATATTTGTCATCCGATATATAAATCAGATTTGTATCTGTAGAGTTTTCTTCGTTCAATATGATGTTTTCTTTTAATACTTTTGAAAGTATTTTTTCGATAACCATATTATCTGCTGGTTTTTTGATGTATAGATTAATCATATATCTATCTTTTTTCGCAATGGTTACTTCACTAACTTCTATTTCTTTTTGTTTTAATAATTCAATCACTTCAATTTCTTGTCTTGTATATTTATTTTCTTCTATAGAATTTTTCTCTAAATCTTTAGCAATTCCAGATATCACTTTTGAAACGCCATTTAGCTGTGTTTCCATATTTTTCTTGCTTTCTTGCAATTTTCTTTTCCAGACAAAATTATTTTTACTAACTTTATAAGATATATTAATAATTCTTAATATTTGTAATATATTTTCTTCTAAATAAGAACTTACTTCTTTATCATCAAATCCTACTATATAACTATTGCAATCTGCAAAAATCTTTAACAAATCTGCTCTTTCTATTTCCTGTTTTTCTAGTAATAAATCAAATATTTCTTCTACGATTTTCCCATCTACATTGGCAATATCTTCATATAATAAATTATCTGTATATGGTTCTAGATTATTTAACAATTCATTGGTAAATATTTGTTTATTTTCTTCTTTTTCTTCAGCCGTATATATTTTCTTTGATTCTTTTGCATAAGAATCTGCCATTTTTTTGATTGTCTCAGATACATTATTTAATTTTTCTACCGTTTCTTTTTCCTTTGTTAGTCCTCTTTCTCTTGATATTGGTAAGAATTTTGAATTTCCCATAAATTCTTCTATATTAATATTCACATTTTTTGGTATAGCCAATAACATGATAGAAGCTAATAATATTTCTTTAAAATAGATTAATTCTACTGTATATCCATTAGATGCATATGCTAAAATCACATTTCCTATACAAAATCCTACAATGACACCTATTTTTCCAAATCGGTTTAATATGCCTGCTATCATTCCAGAAATAGCATATGCTGCTATCATAATTGGTTCTCCTCCTGTGATAATCCCCAATGTTACCCCTATGGTTACACCAGAAGTTGCCCCCACTAACACACCATTTTTCCATCCTAATACTAGAACAATTAATATACTCAATATATTTCTTATTGAAAACCCTAATATAGATACATCTGAAAAAGCACTTACGGCTATCGCTAATAAAAGGCTTGTCCCTATAACTTCTTCTATTGAGAATGCTTGTTTTTCTCCAAAATTCTCGATAACAGATACAGAATTGGCAAATATTTTATAAAATGCAACAGCAATCACTGCATAGGTAATACTTAGTAAGACATCATAAAATGTAAGTGTAGCAAATAATGCTTTTATTATTTGAATAATAAAAACAGAAATAAAAATATTTTTACCTACTTTTATTTTTTCATTTCTTTCATCTTCATTATATTTAGGTTTTATTATAAAAATACTTATAAAAAATAGTAAGCTTGTTAGGAAATATTCAACGCCTCCCCCAACACCAAATCTTATACTATTTCCAATTAATGTTACAATAATAACGCCTAAAAGTGGAACTGAAGATGAAAAACATGCTCCCAATATACTGATACTAAATAATGAAAAATTTCCTCCTATTCCAACGAGTGATAACATAAAAGAAATTATATACATAATCACGTTATTTCGTTTTATAATTTCTGACCACTTATTTATTGTTTCTTTTTTTCTATCTTGCACAATATATTCATTTATATTTTGAAACATATTTCCATACCACCTTTACCCAATATATAAGCTATATTTTACTACTTGTCTTTTGTGGTTTTTGTCTTTTTTAGTAAGCCATTGCAAATAATTTTTTTACATATTTTACTATTTTTTGGTTTTATATTCTTTTATATTTCTTTTTTTGTTTTTTTATGCTTTTTATTTTATTACAGAATGTCAAAAAAAGCAATACAATAAAAAAAATCATTCCTATTTAGAAATGATTTTTTTTATTTTTATGTTATTTTTTTAAGACTTTTCTTTTTATAATGACAATTCCTATGCCTATAACAACTAGTACAGTCATTCCGATGATTCCATAAATGATATATTGTCGATTTTCACCAGTAGGTCCTGTTATCGTTAATTCTACACGATCATCATCTGGTTCTTTTTCTCCATTTGTTGTCGGATCATAATTTCCTGGAACGGAATCTATATTTTTTCTTCCTTTTAGTCTAATAACTTCTACGTCATTCTCATAAGTCAAATCATCTGCTGAGACAGATAGTTGTTTTGTAACAACCATACTCGTGCTAGCTACTTGACCTGGTGTCATATTTTTAAATATAGGATTCTTTAGATGTATAATATTTTGAAGGTCTTTTACAGATTTGTATACATCCTCTGAAAGTAATGTTCCATTCATATCTGTTTTTATGCTTATTTTTTCCCAGTTATTTCCTTCACTTGATTCTATTACCATCTCTTCTGGTAAATAATCATACATATCTACAACACTAGCAATTGCATATTTTGTTCTTCTATCTGCATCTGAAATCGTACCATATATGTAGTAATCCCTATCATTAAAGTCTACCTCACATTTTGTATTGTCTACTGTGATTTCATAGGTTATTTTTAACGTTGCACCTTGTATGATTTCATTATCCATTTCAATGTATACATCATCATCTAATAACTTAAGACCTGATAGATTTTGACTTCTTGGATCCCCATCTATAAATGTATTTCCATTTGATAATATGATTTTTACATTTACAATCTTTTTGTCTATTTGCAATGATTGTTTTGGTCTTTCTATGATACCAAAGTCAATATTATCAAATATGAATTTTAAGTTTGCCCCATATTCACTAATATTATCTATGTTAACGTCATAATCTAATTTTATATCAAACTTTCTGGTATCTGCATTAATTTCTGTAAATTCTCTACTTTCTACAATATATCCATAGTCAATCTGTTCATCTACAATTCTATCTGCTACAAATTGATCATTATCTTTCGCATCAGATAATCTTTGTGCATCTGTGCCACTTGTTTCTCCTCTGTACCAATAATCTGTCATAGCATTTGCGGCTGTTTTATTTCCGCCCCTATAAATGGTAGATTTATAGAAATTGGCGTCTACATTTTTGATTTTATTGCCATTCGCATCATATATAACACTATTATTACCATATGTATATCTTATAAGGTAATTTGATGGTATGACACCAGCAAAAGTATATTCTCCTTTTCCACTAGTATATGTGCTTGCATCCACAACCTTATTATCTTTCTGATATAGTTTTGCTAATTCTACATTTCCTGATTCATCAACTGTCATTAGCTCTGCTTTTACATTGTTTACAATATTTTCAGTTGCTTCATAGATTCCATCACCTTTTCTTTCTTTATAGTATCCTGATTGATTTAATAGATTTTGTATTGCACTATCTTCCCATACAGTACCTTTAATATATCTTCCCTCTTTTACTTTTAGAATTAATGATGGCGCTCTATCTGTATCGTCTTCTATTGTGTTTGTAATGGTTTCCAATGTGGTTGGTGTAATTGTATCAGGTGCTGAATCAACATCAATTCCTGCATAAGCTACCTTATACCCATTGTCACTATATGTAGAATATGATGATATTTCTGTTGTTGAATGTAGTGTTGCGTCTCCATTTAATACTGAATTTATCGCATTATTATTTAGTTGATAGGTTATTGTTATCTCAGTTGTCTTTCCATGTTCTATTTGTTGATTTGCTTGTATATTCAATTTTTTCAATCCACCAACATGATATGAATTATCTGTAGAAGATGGCATTACCTTTCCGTTTTGATCTCTTACAACAACATTCTCATATCGATCATCATAATAATTTGATAATGTCTTTATATTGCTATACAAGTTTGTTGATTCATTTCTTAGTTTAATTTTGTATGTTACAAATACTTTTAATTTTCCTTCATTTCCTGGCTGTTGATTATATACAATATCTGATGAATATATTTCTCTTGTATATGAATTTGTCAAATATTTATTTTGGAATTTTGCTACTACATTAAATTCATTTTCAAATCCATCTCCACCTGCATAATTTTGAGGATCTTCGAATCTTTGTGCATATTTATATGTGTGTGTATAATTATTTAAGCTAACTTCTACTTTTTCTACATCTTCTGTAAGTGCTAAATCTGGCATTTCTCTTTCTTCCACACCTAAGTTTATATTTGTTATTTCATTTGTACCACTGGCTCTTAAGCTATCTGCTGTATATGATGTAAATAATATATTATTAGGTTTTCTATTGGTAATTGCTTGAAGAATATATTGATTATCTACGCCTGATATAGGGTAGGTTTGTCCTTGATATCCATATCTTACTGAATTTCCATATATAACTGTACTTTCATGGCTACCTACATCATATCTATATCGAATATCATATGTTTTGTTTCCACTAGAATCAGATGCCATATCTTTGCTTATTGTCGCATAATTATTATTAAAGGTATTTCTTAATGCTGTATCTGTTGCTTTATTTCCATTTGCTGCATTTTCATTTATTCGTATAGATTGATAACTCATACCATTATATTCAAATTCCATATATGCACCTGTTAAGTCATCTATTTGTATCTTTGTTGCATTTGGATTTGTATCATAATTTCCAAATATATATTCACCATTTACATTAGTGATTGCTGATACTAAAATGGTTCCATCTGCTTTTCTTAATCTAACAGTTACATATTGTAATCTCTTATCTTCTGTTCCACTATTCCATAGATAATCTTTCGTACTATTTTTGTCTTTAACTTTGTCTTCCCAAGCATAACCTGATAATTTTATATATTTTTTCTTGTTCTTTACCGTTAAAACATCAAAAATATTATCTCCACCTGATGAATTGTCTCCTGTATTTGTAGAACTTTGTCTATCAATTGTAATCGTTGCTGTGTTTCCTGTTCCAATTGCACCAGAAGCCTCCCAAGAAATGAAATTATTATCCACTTCATATCCAAAGTTATCTCCAATTGATATTTCTGATACATAATATGTATCCATTAATAAGTTATAAATCTGTATACAGCCACTATTATCTGTTATAAACTCAGTTGCATTATTTATATTCGTAGTCGTTTGAAGATTGCTCAAATGCACCGTTCCTGTTACTCTTGATAATGTATTATTTCCACCGCCTACAGCTATTATATATTCTCCTTTGGAATTTCTTATCTTAAATGATACGCCTGGTAATACAATATTATTATTATTTGCATCTTTTTTGTATATTTTTAGGTTTCCTGTTTGTTTTTCATTTAACAAATTAAATGATGCAATTGTTCCTGAATATATTGTTACTTCTCCTCTTTCTACTTTTGAATATCCATAATGATTGTTTACAGTTTCTGTTACTATATATGTGCCAGGATATAAGTTATCTATATGTATTTTTCCGCTTTCATCTGTTGTAAATGTTCTGTCATATCCTATTGCTGAATTTTGGATTCTTATTTGAACACCTGGTAATGTTACATTTGTATCATCCGCATCTTTTTTCATAATTTCTAATGCACCATTTATATCTGTCCATTCTACTGATTTCGTAGCTGTTGTTGTATCACTATCTTCATCTTCTACCTCTCCTGAAGTTGAAACATGTTGTTTCTCAGTTAACACATTTGGTGCATATTCTGCATCAACCCAAACCTTTTTTTTCTTTGTTTGTGTTACTTGTGCTGTATTTGTTAGTTTTACTAGTGAAATTCCTGTCGTAGAAGCACTTGTTGGCACCTTTAGATAAAAGGTTGCATTTCCTTTTACCGTTATATTGTTACCATTACTATCACAAGCACTTACATCTCCCACTAACTGATTATTTCTATTAATGACTTCAATTACATACCCATTTGAATTATTACAATTGATAACAAATGGCCCTAATATATAATAATTTTCGTTCCATTTTTTCATGCCAATATTACTGTTACCTGTTGACATATCAATTGTACCTGTTGATGTAACCTCTTCGTTTGTTACTGAAGGTTCTTCTTTATCTAAATCATATGTTTTATAGTATGGTGCCTCCATATCTTGGTTTGGCGTACCTTTATTCATACATTCTCCCCATCCAAAAGGTCCTCCTTCAAAGCTTGTACCATGTGTTCCTCCAGTAAACGTAAATTCAGCCGTACTTGGTACATACTCACCTTCTATCGCAATAGAATTGGTTTCTTGTACACATATGATTGTGACAAAGGCAATTGCAAAAATGCTTAATTTTGCTATTTTAGAAAGTTTACGTATATTCATTTTTCCTTTTTTTACACCAATAAATATAGCAATTCCTACTAATAATGCTAATACAAGACCTATGGATATATATACCCCTATACCTGTACCAATTGATATAATCACTTCTGCTTTTGAAAAATCGTCTTCTGTTTCTATCTTATTTCCTGGAGTTGAATCCATATCTGCTATTAATTTGTTATTCGTTGCTTCTCCAATTTCTGCTTTATTAATAAATATTCCTGTAGAATCCCCTGTCATTGTTTTGGTTGCTGTTAATCTTAAAGTTAGCGTTTCTCCTGTAGCAAGCTTTTGATTTTGCATGCTTGTATTTACTACAGTATTATCTTTTTGTGTATCCCATATTTGTGCAGATGTTTTATCTAGCGTAAATCCTTCTGGCAAATAATCGATAATATTTCCTACAGTAGCTTCTATTTCTCCTTCGTTTGTAACTGTAATTTTATATTCTACTGTAACTTTTGCACCTTCAATTTCTTTTGCTCTAATATCTATTTTCGCTACATCTGCATCTTCATATCCATATGTGCTTGTTCTTTGATTGGTTTGTACCGTTACTGCTGAAATTGACTTATTTAAACTTAAATCAAATATTTCATTTTCTATTAGTCCCATATCTATATTAGATATATCCTTATTCAATTGTAATATGTCTGTTGCCGCAACAGTTACTCTTTCTCCTAATAATGTGATTTCTTGTCTAGAAACGTCTGAATTTATGTTTTCTGCTACGCCATTCTTTTTATACTCTGTTACACTATAGTTTGTGTCATCATAGACAAATAATACAATATAATTTCCTGCATTTAAGTTTATAAATTGATATTCTCCATTTTCTGCTGTAACTGTTTCTGCATGAATTGCATTTGCTTTTTGCATATCTACTAAAATAACTCTTATATTGCCCAAAGTACTTTCTGTTGTTTGTCTAGCACCATCTTCATTGCTGTCCACCCAAGCCACACCTGAAATACGATAATTACCTTCAGATGGTTGATTTGGATCTTCTGGATTTCCTGGATTTTCTGGATCTTCTGGATCAGTTGGTTCATCTGGGTCTTCTGGACTTCCTGGGTCGACACTAGCTTGTTGAACAATTGTATGTGTTATTGTATTGGATGTTTTATTTAAAATTATATTACTTATTGTATTTTCTTCGCCATCTACTATTTCAGTTGTTGTATCTGTTACCGTAATCGTAGCGTTATTTTCTATCGTTGTGTTTTCAAACACATATCCTGCTGTTGCTATTATTTTTATATGCGCTGTTTCTTTGTATGGAATATTACATATAATATCTACATTTGGCAATGTATTTCCATCTTCGTCCTTTAAACTATTACTGATATCAAGTGTATTTTCTTCTTTTACAAATTTCGCATCGGGAATATTATTTTCACCATCAGTTGGAATGCTTTCTTGTTTCCAAGTTTCATAAGTTACACTTACTGGATTTATATCTTCTGGTAAAAAATCTTTAAGATTAACTGGTAATGCCGATTCATATGGCATAGTTGAATTTTTTCCTCCTACATTGGTAATTGCAATATCATACTCAATTTCTTCTCCATAGTGTATTTCTTGTCCCTCTGTTGGAGATGTCATCACAATTGTTGCATTTCTAAATTCATATTCTATTCTATTTTCATTTGCTGTATAAATCTTTCCATCAGCAGATACTGTTGCAGTTGTTATAATAGTTTTCGTGCCTTCATTTGTATTTTTATCAATATTATCATCTTCTAAATATCCCTCAAATAAATATTCATCAGCTTGCCCGATTGTTAATTTTGCAGTTACTACATTATCTTCTGATACACTTACCTTGCTATTAGGAACTGTTTCTAGTACCTCATTATAGCCTAACCATCTAATCGAAAACTCTTCAGGAAGTTTTATCTGTACAGTCACTTCTTTTTGTGCTGGTCCTGTTAAATGTACTCCATAATTCCATCTATCTTTACCATTATCCAATCCAGCATCAAGAAAGATTTTTACATCTGCTGGTTCGATTATATTAGAAATCTCATAATTGCTTGCTTCTGTTTCTCCCACATAGGCTTTAATTGTAGTTACAGCCTCTTTCTGTTTTTCTTCTCCTGCTAAATCTTGAACTTGCACTTCATAAAAGGTTTCATAAGTTTTTCCTGATTCTATCACTCCTACGTCTATACTTTTCTCTTTTATATTTGCATCAAAATTATATTGATACTCTCCATTATAATTTTTATAGTCAGCTTCTAATTCTCCATAGATAAATCCCTCTGGTATGCTTCCAAGTATTTTCACACCATCTACTGCCGTATTGGAAATATTCGTAATCTTAATATTATATTTTATATATTCTCCTTCATAAACCGTATCCCCATCTTTTAGTGTAACATCTCCTTTTACAGGTGTTACTTCCATTTTCAAACTATCTGTAGGCACTTGTGCAGATAAATCAACATTTTGTATCATTTCTTCTATCGGATTTTCTTCTGCAGTATAACTTTGGATGTTTACTATTTTTTCAATATTTTTTTCTTCCGTTTTTCCGTCTAATGTATAACTATTTGCATATACCAATTGCACTTTTTCAGATGCATTTTCAATATCTTTTTTCAATATAATTGTGGCTGATAGTTTTATATTCGTAATAAGCTTTAAATCATTCTCTGCGTATTGTGTTTGTTCTCCTGTTAAATTTGCTATAATGTTCAATTTTCCATCTTTGTCTGTTTCTACATATGGGGTTTCTAATTTTAAGCCATTACCATATACAATTGAACTATCTCCTAATATAACTTTTTCTACTTGGCTTGGTAGTTCTATTTTAAATTGTGGATTTTTAAACAAATTATATTGTGAAGATGTTGCATCTAAATTAATATCAAATGTAATTTCATTTTGTTGTTTATTTGTCCATTCCGTTGAACTCATATTTATACTTACATTATCTTGTGCATCTTTAATTTCTATTATATTGTCACTTACTTTTCTATAAACTTCTTTTTCTACTGTTTGATTTTCTTCTGTATTTTCTTCTACGTTTTCTTCTGCATTTTCTTCTGCGTTTTCTTCTGTTTGTTCTAGAATTTCTTCATTTATACCTATTATATTGGTTGTTGTTTTTATTTTTACATTATCTATATCTTTCATTGTGTTTTTAATTTCTTTTGTATTTTCGATATATAATGTTCCTTCACTAACAATATGACTTGTTTTTATATTTAAACTTTCTATCTCATTTTCATAGGTAATGGTAATTGTACCATCTTCTGCAAATTCTGTATTTTTATCGATTGTAGCAAGTATATTTCCAGTTGCATCTAAAATCTCAACAACTCCCTCTTCTCCAAGAAGATCCACTATATTTTGTTTTTCAAGTTTTGTACTTTTATATACCAAATTGTGATTATTTCCTAAATCTTTTTTTATATCTTCTCCATCCACTCTCACAAATGTATTTTGTTCTGCTATTTGGATTTTCTGGTGTGCTTCTTTTTTACTTATGTCTATTTTTTCTTTTTCAGTATATTGTGTATTATATTCTGTCCCATTAATGATATTCGATTTTATATATCCATTATATACATCTTCTGTATCATAACCAATAGATGTTAAATCGCTAATATTTTCACTTACATTATTTTTTAACTCACCTTCTCCAGATATTTCCTTATTGTCTTCTGAAAATAAAGTGATTTTTGATGATACTCTTAAAGATACTTCTCTTTCTACCTGATTTTCCGCATATGTATCATAATAACAAATAATCACATAATCATCTCTATCATCATTACTTGGTATTTTAGACGAAATTGCATTCCCATTTTCATCTTGATTATTCGTTTTTATCGTCAATACACCTGTATCAGGATTATATTCATTACTGCTGTTTACATCTGTTTGAATATTTCCATTGGTTGCTTCAGTACTATTGATAATCGTTTTTACTTTATATGGATATTTTCCATCAATTTGCCCTATATTCATCGTTATTTCATTTTCTTTGGCAGGAAAAACATCTGATTCCTCTTTATATTGTAATCCTGTTCTCAAATGGTATTGTAGCAAAGTTCCTTTATCATCATCTGATATATGATAATTAATATATTTTTCCAATGTCCCTTCTAAAATTGGACTTGCATTAATTGATGCCTCTTCTGCATTAACAATTTGCATAGCAAGTGCAAAAATATTTAATACCGTCAAAGTTACAATTATCATAATCATAATTAGTCTTTTAGAAATCTTCTTTTTCATATTCTTCCTCCAAATTCTAATATTTATCTATAGTATACAGTACACTTTATTTCTAATATTTTCAAGGTAAAATTCTTCCATAAAAATTATGACGATGAGCATTCTTCTAGGGATGCACTTTTTGGATTATCATAATTGCCATATATTTTATTTCTTTTACATTTTTATTACATTTGTAACTTTTTAACACTTTTTTCTACAAATTGCTTATTCGCGTAGGCTTTCGATTTATTTCATTACTTTTTTTGCACAAAAAAATATGAGATTACTTTTATACAATCTCATATTTTTTATATTTTTTATTTATTTAAGACTTTTTTCTTAATGAATATAATTCCTGTTCCTATGATAACAAATGCTGTTATCGTTACCACTAGTGGTATGATATAATTTAAGTTTTCACCAGTATTTGGTGTGATAATAACAATTTCTGCCATATCATCGTCACCTTCTACATTTGGTCCTGTTCCTGGTACATAATCACCTGGTGTTGTTGTTAAATCAGAACCACCTGGTTTGTCCACTTTAACAATTTCTGTTTCATTTCCTAATTCGATATCATCTGATGATGTTAATAACTTAGAAACATTTAGCATAACGGTTGCATTTTCTGTTGGTTTTAATTTATATCTTGTTAAGGCTTCTGTATATAGTAATTTTGTATCATCTATAGAAGTTGCATTTGTTACATTTTCTGCTAAATCAAGTCTAGTATCATCTTTTTGTACTGCTTCCCAATCCGGATTATTTTCTGCATTAAAGTCCCAATCATTATCTAGATAATCAATAATTCCTGATGGTGTGATGGTTACAACCTCTCCTTCTACAATTCCATATTTGTAATAATTCTCTGATAAGTAGTCTAATTCACTGTTATTATCTACTCTAATTTCATAACCAATTTCTAGTCTTGAGCCTTCTATCAATTCACTATCCATTTCAAGTCTTATAAATCCATTTGTTGGTATTGAACTTGTTGATGGTGGTAAATAGGTTACATTTGATGTTTGTCCTTCTAGTTTTCCATCTTCTGTTACTTCTAAATCTACTAATACTTGACCATTTGCTAGCGTAACTTTCATTGTTTTTACTCTTTTATTTAATGATACATCTTGTCTTGCTCTTTCTACAATACCAAAGTCTAAGTTGTAAATTCTATATGTGTATCTATCACCAGCTGATGCTGTGTATGTTGATTCATATTCTACACCGATTCCCATTGTTGGTGTTGTAGAATTCATTTTGTCAATTGTTGTTTGTGTACTATTTGTTATTTGTTTTAGTTCTTCATCTATCGCTAATCTTGTTTGATAGTCATCTGTTGCGTCTGTCCATCTTGTGTCTACATCTATTTTATACCATTGTTTATTCGCTATATTTGCATCATATCTATCCTTATTATATACCGTTCCTTTATAGTTTTGTACAGTATAGGTTGTATCTCCCCATGTATACATTAATGTATAATCTCCAGGGATGTAATCTGCAATATAGAAATCACCATTTTCATCTGTTGTTGCTGTATATATCTTTCCACTTCCCGTATTTTCTGTAAGTGTTATTGCTACTCCAGGTATTCCTATTTCTCCTTCTTCATATGCTCCACTACCTTGTCTAATTTCTCCTGTCTTTAACTCTCCTGTAGTTGAATCTAAGAATACTTTACCTGCCATTTCTCTTGCATCTGCTACTTCTAATTTTAATGATGGGCTGGCATCTGTATCATCTTCATATGTTGAGGTATCTCCTGGTATTGCATTACTTGGGTTTGAATCCACATCTACACCTGCATATACATTTCCATCTTTATCAAATGTTGAATATGAATTTACTTCTACAACATTTACTAAGTTTTCACGATCATTTAGTATATTGATTACAGCTTCTCTGCCTAATTCAAATTGTACATAGAATTCATTTTGTTTTCCTGCTTCTATTTTTGAATTGGTATGAATAATTGCTTTTGCATATTCATTATTATATCCTTCTTGTGTGTATTCGATATTTCCTGTGATAATACCTTCTTGATTTAATCCTGTACCTGCTGCAACCATTGTATATCTACTATCAAAGTAATCTACTAAACTATTTACTTGTGATACTAAGTTTGTTGATTCATTTCTTACTGCAATTCTATATGTAATATATACTTTTAGTTCTTTGCTCTTATCATTTTCATTTACATATTCATAATCGGCTTTATAAATTGCTCTTGTATATGAATTTGATACATATTTGCTACTGAATTTAACACCTACATTAAATCCGTCTCCACTATATTCTCCTTGGTTTACAAATCTTTGAGCATATTCATATATATGTTGATATCCATTTATGGCTACTCTAACATTTTGCATATCTTTAATTAATGCTAAATCTGGTTGTTCTCTTTCATATAATCCTAAGTTGATATATGGTATTTCTTCCATTCCATATTCAAAATGATCTTTTATAATATAATTTGTTTCATCTGTATTAGCTGTTATTGGATATTGTCCAACTGGTAATCCTTCATTAATTAATGTTGATTGATGTTGTTCTCTGTTTTTATTATATGATAATTGATGTGCTACATTTCCTGTTTCATCTAATGCCACACCTGTTGTTTCAGAAGCACCTTGAATTGTACTAAAGTCTTTATTGAATTCATCTCTATCATTTGCATTTTCTGCTGCTTTTGATCCAGTCGCCTCTACCTCTATATGTGGCGTTACATTTGTATATGTTAATCCATCATACTCAAATTGTATATAATATTGTTCAAGATTCTCTGTTCTAACATCTACAAATTGATAATATCTTAAGATTCCATCACCTATTTGAATTTCTCTTGTTTTTGCAAAGAAATCTTGTCCTTTATCATTTTTTACAACCTCTCCTGTTGTTCTATCAATCAATCTTACATTTACATTTTCTAATAGCTCATCCTCTGTATCTTGATATGTATCTGTACTCGTATTATATAAATCATTTCTATAAGATTCTTTTCCATTTTGTTTATCTAACCATACATATCCTGAAAGTTTTACATAGATTTGTTTGTTTTCAATCACAAAATCTTCTGTTTTATCTACTACTACAGTATGTTCTAATCCTTCTGATACAATTTCATATCCATAATTTGGATTTTTAGTTTCATATGCTACATATGTACCTATCACTAGATTTTTTATTAAAATCTCACCTTTCTGGTCTGTTACAAATTCTGTTGCTTGATTTTCATCTACATATGTAATCTTTCCGTCTGTTGCTTGATGTACATATTTACCTGTTTCTTTGTTTTTAATTTTGAAACCAACACCTGATAATTTTATTTCATGATTATCTTTATTGACTTTTATAACTTTTAAATTTCCTAATAAAGGAATATCATAATCAAATGGTGTTTCGTAGTCATATGGTGCTTCATGTGGTTCTCTTGCTATTAAATCCTGATAATTATATCCACTTTGTGACTCTAGGAACCATATTTTTACACCTTTGACAGTTGCACTTCCTTTTGCCGTAATTCCTGTTATTCTGGTAATACCGCTACTGATTGGTACAGATATATAAAAATCTTTTCCTGATTCTATGTCTCCCACACCGATTGTACTCGCTGTTGTTCCTGTATATTGACTAAAAGTTAGTCCGCCAACTGCATTTCCATTTTGATCTTTTACTTCAATCTCATTTAATTTTCCTGAAAAACTCCAGTTAAATGGTCCTATTTTTATATATTCACCATTTGCTTGTACAGCTATTGCATCTTTATTGGTATTATCTGTTACTTCTAAATTGGCTAATTCATTTGCATAATCTGAAGATTCTGAATCTAAATTTGTATCATTTCCTTTACTTGTACTAGCAAATCCATCATATAATCCTGCATGATATTGCCCTACATTTTTCATCCAAGTATACATATAATTCCAAATGGCATTTTGTACAGGTCCACTTTCTTTATTTGCCCCATTGTCTCCTGATAGTATATAAGCAAGCTTTGCATTATACCAACTGTTTATTTCTTTTCCTGTGTGATCTGTTGAAACATTTCCATTAATATCTACTTCTGATATTACTTTATAAGTTAATGTTCCACGTAATGATTGTTTATGCTCAACACAAAACAGATTTGGATCATTGATATAATCACTATATTTTATGCTGACACTTTCTTCAACACTATATGCTTTGGATATCGTGGTATATGTTAATATGGCTATTAACAGTATTATGATAGCAATGACTATTTTTTTCATTTTTTGCATCCTTTTTCCCTCCTTTCTACATTTCATCTCTCAAATTTTTTCTTTTTACAATTATTGCTGCAATAATTCCTGCTAATACAATGATTGCTATTGTTATTCCAATTGACATATATACAACGCCACCAGTTCTAATACTGATAATAACATCTGCTGATCCCATGTCATTTTCACCACTTGCCTTATTACCTGGTGTTGAATTTCCATCTTCTAATCCTAAGTTATTATAATCTTCATAAATTTCTGCATTATTTCTTGTTACAAGATTATCTTCACCCATTGTTTTGGTTAATGTTAATGTTATTGTTTTAGATTCACCTGGATTTATGATATCATTTCCAAATGCTGTTGTATATAATACATTATCTTTTTCATACCAATCTTTGTTTAATTCAGAACTAAATTCTAAGTCACTTGGCATATAATCTGCTATATTTCTAGCATATCCTGCTACTTCTCCTACATTTGTTACAACGATATTATATTCAATAATAACCGTTGAACCTTTCATTTGTTTTGCATCTAATTCAATTTTAGCTGTTGTTGCATTGTTATATTCTCTAGTAGTTGTTCCTGCTGTATTTTGTATTAATATTCTGTTTACAAATTTATCTAATTTTAAATCAAAATTTTGTAGCTCTATTAATCCAATGCTGATATCTGATATGTTTTCTCCATCAATATGAATAATATCTGTTGATGCTACCTCTTGTTTGGTATCTCCTATTAATAATTCTGTTAATCTTACATCAGAGTTATCAGCTTCACTAATACCTTCTGCTTTATATTTTGTTAATGAATATTGGTCTTTATTATATTCAAATATTACGATATATTCTCCATTCGAAATATTATCAAGAACATACATTCCATTTGCATTTGTTGTGGCCTTCAAGGTATCTCCTGATGTGTCTCTTACTAGTTGATTTGTTTGCACATTTAGTAATTCTACTGTTATATTACTTAAATTTTGCTCTCCATCATCTTTCTTACCATTTCCATTTTCATCATACCAAGCTAAACCGCTTATCATTTGTTCACCATTTGCTATATTTCCATTTTGTTCATCATTATTATTGTTATTATCACCATTTCCAGATTCAGAACCATTATTATCATCTATAACATCTGCTTCTATTATGTGATTTAACTCTGATGTAGTTGCAATTTCTTCACCATAGATACTAGCAGTTGCTTTATTGGTAATTGTTTCTGCTTCTGTCCTTGCATCTGAATAATTTACGATTGTATCAATAACAATTGTTGTTTCTCCATTTGCTGGTATTTCTGTTTGTATTTCTATGTTGTTTGTTGTAAATTCGATTTCCTCTCCATCTTTTGTTATTTGATTTATTGTTAATTGAGAAGGAATTTTATCTCTTATTACTAAACCTGAAGTTTGTGATGTACTGCTATTTTTTACTTTGATTGTATATGTAATATTATCTCCTGATTTTATATATTTTGTTTCCGTATTAGATTCCATTGTCATGTCAATATCAAAACTATTGACTCTATCTTCCCAATAATTTGATTTGTGTTCTTTTTCTCCATCTGAAGCAATGACTGAGAAATTGATTGTATCGATTGTATTATCTGGCATTTCATTAATAATCATGTTATAACTTAATACTTTAGCCTCTCCTGGCTCTAATGTTCCTATATTAATTTTATCACTATATTCTATGATTTCTGATTGTGTATTTTCATTTATATCTGTACTTGTTTCTTCTCTTACTTCTGCCGTCTCTTCTGATGATATTGGGTATATTTCGTCATCTCCAATTTCATTTTCACTCATTCCTGATATCAAAGTTAATCTTGATACTTCTAAGTTTTCTGATTTATTTGTTTTTACTTTGACATTATTAATTGGTTCAGATGAAATGTTTTTTACAATTGCAAAATATTCTACAGTACCAGCTTCGTATAAATCTACTTGTCTATCTGTTACTCTCTTAACCATTGTTCTTAAAGTTCCTGCTTCTGATGTAACTTTAAACTCATTTGTTTCTTGAACAACATCTGCATAATTGATTTCTACAGTATTTGCAATTGAACTTCCTGCTGTTAAATTTGAGCTAACCATCACTTCATATTCTACATATTTTACTTCTCCCACTTTTAAGCTTTCGATTGTTGTTTCATATGCATCTGTTTTTATTGCTTTATAATAAGAAGCTCCTGTGTATTCATAATTTGTTACTGGTTCTACTAACATCGTACCTTCTGGTATCATGCCTGTTACTTTTAGATTTGTTACATCTTCTGATCCTACATTAGATACTTGTACTCTATATTTTATAACTTCTCCATTTTTAACAGTACTACTATTGGTTAATTGTTCTCCTGATAATGTCGCTGTTAAATTGGTTTCTACTTTTGGTCCCACACCTGTTTCCATTTCAATTGTTGTTGCTTTTACTGTATTGATATTTCTTGCTTGTCCTTTTGTATAATTTACTTCATATCCTTCTGTTGCTGTTTGATTATATTCTAGATTTTCTGGTATTTCTATTGTATAAGAACCAGCTACAACTGTTTGAGGATCAATTTTATCCATTACAATTAAATATTTTTTTACTGTTGTTGGATTTGCTATATTTTCGGTCCATCCATTTTCTGAAGATGCCACATCTGTTGTTGCATTTTCATTTTCTGTATAATATACTTCTGCATTTTCTAAATTGATTCCTTCTATAACACTTATATCCATGTTATTTTTATCTGTATTTGTTGGAAATGTTCCCATTATGTTTACATTTTCAACATTTTCTTCATTATTATTAATAACTTCAAGATCAACCTCTACTTGTTTACTGTCTGTTCCTCTTTGTAAACTTACACGACTTGTTTCATTTTCTCCAACTGTTTCTATATCTAAATCTTGAATACGGTTAATTGCAGTTACATCTTTTGGAGCAACAATTTCTATTGGTTTAGAAATTCTACCAACCTCTTCATTGTTTACATAGCTATTTGCTTTTTCATTTGTATAAGTAACATTTATTGTTTCTGGTTTAGCAATTGAAATTCTGTTTACATTTACTGTTGCGTCTATAATAATATTAGCACCTTCAACTGACTCTGCTTTATATGCCGTTTGTTCCCCTTGCATTTGAATCATAATCGTTCTTCCATTTACTGCATAATTTGCAATTTTTAATTCTTCTTCATATAATAAATTGATACTATTTACTTGTATACTTTCTACTTGTTCAGGTAATGTAATTGTAAATGTTGGATTTTTATATAAATCTCTTGATTCATCATCTGTTTTTAATATTAATTTCATTTCCATATCATTTGCAATAATGGTTGATAATGAATTTCTACTTATTTCTAATTTGGCTTCTGTTGTTGTTTCATTTAATGCCATTTGCATTTCTATTTCAGCTTCTATACCTTCTGTATATAATGTTTCTTTTGTTTCCATATTTTGTTCGTTATAATTGTTATATCCATATACAATTTTAGTTGCTATGCTAGTTGCAGCTTTTACAATATTTGCATCTGAAGCTTTTATTGTTTTTGTTGATTCAAATTCTAAGCTTCCTTCTGCTACTGGTTTTGATGTTCTAATCTCTATTTCTTTTGGTTCTTTTCCTGTATAATCAACAACAAAATTTCCATTCTCATCTGTTTCTGTATCATTGCTTACTTTTGATAATAATGTACCATTTTCATTATATATCTCAATGGTTCCATCTTGTCCAAAGATTTTATTAAAGGCTTCTTTAGCAATTGTTGTCTTATTATAGAATATATGACTATCTGCTTCACCGTCTGCAGTTATATATCTGCTACTTTCTTCTTTTATAGATACATATTCTTCAATATTTGCTAGATTAACATCTAATACAGTTTTACTTGTATATTGTTTGTCAATACCTGAATATAATTTTCCTTTATATATACTTTCTTCAGAATTCGTTGCTGTTACTTCTATTGTAGAATCTATTTGTGCATTTGTTAATGTTATTCTTCCTGCATCAGATATCAATTCTTTATTATCTTGTAAAGTTACACTTTGTTCAGCAATTATTTCCGTACCTTCTAAATTTACATCTGCATCATAAATATATGTTAAGATAACATTTTCTTCTCCTTGTTTTCTCCATAAAATACGATTATTTTCTGTTGCATCATTTTTCAATGTTATTTCAACATTTCCATTTTCATATTTATATTCAAATGCTGACATTGTGTTTAAATTTATGTCTTTCTTAACCTCTGGTGTTTTTCCGTTTATTGTTGGGACATTTATTTTTGCATAAATCTCTTTCATTGGGTAGTTATCATCTTTTAATCCCATTTTTAATGATAGTTGAATAACCCTTTTATCTTCACCAGATATTTTTAATATTTTATTTGTTATGATTTCTAATGTATTTTCCACATTATCATTTGTATTTACCTCTATCAATTGCATATTAACTTCTCTTGTGGCTTCTATCTTTATGTCTTTTTCTGTACTATCTCTATAGACACCTGTCAATATGAATTTACTCTCACAATTTAACATACTTAAATCGATTACATCATCATCTTTTGGTTTTACTTTAATTTCTATTTCTGCTGATGTTCCTGCATTTAATTGATTTAAATATATTTTATTATCTGAGATTTTACTTACAAACTCACTTTCAGAGCCAACAATATTAAAGTTAGCATTTGATAATTCTACCTCGCCTATAAAGAAACCTTCTTTGTTAACATTTAAAGACAAGTACAAAGATATGTCTTGCATATCTGAGATTCTTTCTAATACAGTTGTTTTTCGTCCTTCACTATTTTTAAAATAGGCATCAAATTCTATATTTTTATGATTCGTAGATATATTGTCTGCTGCATAACTGACAATGCTTGAACCTAAAAATAGAAAATTTGTCATCGTTAGTGTCATTATCAATACTATTACTACACTGATTTTTAAGATTTTACTGTTCATATTGGTACCTCCCTTGAAATCAAATTTTGTTTTTAATCACACTTTCAGCATTTTAATTTTTATCATTATACCTATTATTAATTATACCTTGTTTTTATTGATTTTTCAACTTTTTTCATCTATTTTTTTACTTTTTTTAACTTTTTATGTAATTTTGGTGTTCCGTATTGATTTTATGTTGACTAGAAAAAGAAATATTACAATTTTGTTACATTTTTTCAAATATTACATATTATATTACATAGAATTTTATAATTTGAATATACATTTTATGAGGTGATTTTTTTGGATAATTTTAATATTGATAAAAATACAATGGATAAATTAAATTCTATGCTAAACAATGGTAATTTAAATGATATGCTTTCTCAAATCCCCCCTGATGCTATAAAAAATTTATCCAATATGATGAATGCAAATATGCATCAAAAAGAAAGTACTTCCACAAACAGCAGTGCTTCTTCTATTGATGCTTCCGTAAGTTCTAATCATTCTGACTCTTCAAGTACTGCAAGTAATGTAAATAGTGCAAATCCTGCGAATAACTTTGATTTTAGTAATATAGATATCAATACCATTATGAAAATGAAAACCATTATGGAAAAAATGAATAACTCTTCTGACGCCAGATCAAATTTGCTTCAATCTTTAAAACCTTATTTAAGAGATGAAAAAAAAAGTAAATTAGATCAATATTCTAAATTACTTACTATGACAAATTTAATGGAATTATTTAACCAAAACAATTCGAATAATAAGGAGAATTCTAGTGATTAACAACTTTCCTTTTTTTAGATTGCCTTTTTATCCCTATTCCCGTAATTATCCAGGAAATCTGTATTATAAAGCAAATCCTAATACAGAAAATGTAAATACATCAAATATTTCCGAACCTACTAAACATACGGAAAATGTAAACATGCTAAATGTTTCCCAATCTACTAAACATTCAGAAACAGATAAAAACGGAGATAGAAACAGATATAAAAAAGAAAAAAAATCTTCTAAATATAGTTCTATTGGTCCAATTCTAATCAATACCGATGGTTTCTCCAATAAAGAAGAGCCTATATTAGAATTTTCTGGATTAAAACTATACTTAGATGATTTGATTATCTTATCTATACTTTATTTTCTTTATAAAGAAGATGTAAAAGACGACATATTATTTATATCGCTAATCTTACTCCTTATTAGCTAATTGTTCACATATCCATTAATAACATTTTTTGATTATCGATTACTTGATTATGATTACTCAATTACAATTTCATTATCTATAATACTAACATATGCTTGTTTATGTAAAGGTTCTTCATCTCTATCGATTTCTTTTATGACATTCGCAATTCTAATTTGGACAGTGTCTAAAAGTCCTGCTGATATAATTGCTTGTTTATTCCCTTTAGCACCTGCGTGTGCTAAGCCTCTTAAGGCCCCTAATACAACGATATTATCAGAGGCCATCACTTCTGCTCCTGAATTTACATCACCTAATATCACTAAACTTCCTTCTGCTTCCACCTTTTGTCCAGAGCGTAATGAACCTTTATGAAATTTTGTTTCTGAAACCGCAATATCCTTATTAAATGTTCTCTTAATACTTGAAAGTCCAAGAGATTTTGGCATATCAAAATCAATTTCTACATCAATATTGTTCTTTATTAATTCTTGTATTTCATCTATTTCTTTGTTTTTTAAAATCTTTCCTGTCACTTTTATTGGTGTTTTCTCATTTTTATACATTTTCTTTAGTTCAAAAAGTTTTTTCTTTAAATTATCGATGATTTCTTTTTGTTCCGCGTCATCACTTATTTTTATTAAAATTTCATTTTTTCTCAAGTTAATACTAACACAATTTTTCATTTTTACATCCTTCCTTATCTTAAAGATTGATTATAATTTACAGCACTCATGTCTTCTTGAACATCTTGTGTGTTCATCCCAAAATATTCTCCCATGACATCCCTTACGACTTCTGCTGTGTAATTTCCATGTCCACCATTTTCTACCATAACAACAACTGCAATTTCTGGATCTTCAAATGGGGCAAATCCAGCAAACCATGCGTGCACAACTTCATTTCCATCATCGTCAAAAGCCTCTGCTGAACCTGTTTTACCTCCAACAGATATTCCGAAATCTTGGAATCTTACATACGCTGTTCCTGTGGTGTCACTTGTAACAGACCTCATTCCTTCTAAAATGGCATTTAAATTTTCTTGGTGTATTTCTAGGTCTTCTGTTTGTTGATTTGTAAGTCCTAATTTTTGATTAACAAAGTTATTGATTTCTTCTGTAGAAGCCTCTGTTCCATCTGGTTTTATAATACTTTTTACAATCGATACATCTACATTATGTCCTCCATTTGCTAGCATACTAATATATTTTGCCATTTGTAATGGGCTAAAATTATCTAACCCTTGTCCAATAGATGCATTAATTGTTTGTCCTTTTGTCCAGGTAATTCCTACCGTTTCAGCATATTCTGGTGTTGCCATTGCACCTGCTGTTTCACTTGGTAATTCAACTCCTGTTTTTACACCTAATCCAAAGTATCTTGCATATTTAGAAAGAGTTTCAATTCCCATTCTATCTCCTGTTTCATAAAAGAAATAGTTACATGATCTTTCAATTGCTTGTGATACATTTAAATATCCATGTCCGCTATGATAATCTGTATAGTACCAACATGGCCATCTTTCTCCATATTTTATATACAAACCTGTATCATTTATCTTTTCTGTTCTAGTAATAGCACCTGACTCTAATCCAGCAATTGCTGTAACCATCTTAAATATAGATCCTGGTGGATACGAATTCTGTACAGCTTTATTCATCAATGGTTTTGCAGGATCTGTATTATATCGATTCCAATTTTCTGTACTAATTCCACCTACAAAATCTGCTGGGTTATAATTTGGATAACTCGCCATTGCCAATACTTCACCAGTTTTTACATTCATAACTACACAGCTACCAGCTTTTGCATCATATCTTCTTCCAAAACCTCCAGATGCTATTTTTTGAATATTAGCTTCTAGTGCTTGTTCTGTTATTTTCTGTAAATTAGAATCAATTGTTAAAACAACATCACTTCCAGCTTCAGCTTCCTCAGATGTATATTCTGAAGTTATTGTTCCATCAACTGCCATGTCTATTTGCTTTGTTCCATTTTGTCCTTTTAAGTATTCTTCAAAAACATATTCAATTCCTGTTTTTCCAATAATATCATTTTGACTATATGTATCTTTTCTTGACTCGTATTCTTCAGAGCTTATTTTAGAAGCATAACCTAAAATATGTGATGCTAATGTTCCAGATGTATATTCTCTAACTGGTTCTGTTACAATATTAATTCCAGGAAATTTATCACTACTTTCTGAAAATTCAGCTACAGCTTCCCTTGGTATGTCTTCTGCTATGGTTAATGCTTTTGTACTACTATATCCTGTTGTGGTTATTTCATATCGAATAGCAATGATTTTCCTGATTTCAGATATATCTGTATTTTCTATATCATATTTATCTTTAAATTTATAAAAAGCTTCTTCCGCAGATATGTTCTCATCTAAATTATTACTTTTTTTCCAATTAACCAATGTCTGATCACTAATGGTAAATTCAAAAGGATTTATAGATATTGGAAAAGAATCTACATATTTTATTTGATATTTTTCTAATAAATTGACAATATTAAGAATCGAATGATTTAATTCATTATCATCTATTTTTGTTTTATATAATTCCAAATCAAATTTCGTTGAACTGCTAACCAAAGCTGTACCTGTTCTATCTAATATTTGTCCTCTTGCTGCTTCTAATGTTGTTTCCCTTGTAAGTCTAGTATTGGATTCTTCTCTATATTCTGCGCCATGTACAATTTGCAAATTAAATAGTTGTATAATTAATACAATTCCAATACAATATGTTATAACGGTTAAAACATTAAATCTAAAATTTAAATTACTTTTCGACTTTTTATTTTGTTTTCTAAAATTTAATCCTTTCAAGGCCTCACCTTCCTTGCCCATTAGATATCGTTTCATTTTTTTCTATGTTTTAGAAATATCTTGTTAAAATTTTACTTCCTTTATATTCATTTTCAATACTATAGCCAAATTTTTGCATAAGTGGATATACAATAATGACGATAATTAAATTATAAATAATTTCAATCGCTAAGATTTTTATAAAATTAATTATCTCAACATTTGTAGAAAACACTATATAATTTAATATATAAACAAAAGTTTCGAATATAAGTGTAGCACCTAATACCATAAACATAATGGTTGCTCTACTATCTTTCGAAAAGTTTTTATCAAATGTGGCTGCTAAAAATCCTATAATACCAAGTCCCACTGCATTGATACCAATTTGTGCTCCTATGGCTAAATCCAATATTGCTCCTATTGCCACCCCATATACCACACCTGTTATTCTATTTGAAAATAATCCTATAAATAAAATAAATATAACAAATAGATTTGGCATAACACTCGAAATAGTAAACCAATTAAAAAAATTCGCTTGCAAAAAATATATAATAAAAGCCGTTATGATAAGAAATATATTGATTGTTAATTTTTTCAATGATTTCACCTCTCTAATTATTGGTTATGACTAATACCGTATCTAGTTTTTCAAAGTCAACAGCAGTTTCTACAATAGCATATCTATCTGTAGTATTTTTCGTGTTTACAACTTTTTTAATATTTCCTACATGTATTCCTTTAGGATATATTCCTCCTAATCCTGATGTTTCTACACTATCTCCTTGTATAATACCATCATCATCTGGTATATACATTGCTTTCAATGCCGATTCTTCTTCTAGTGTCCCTTTACATACAATGCTTTCATCTGTTGTACTCAATGAACAGCTAACTGAGCTTGATGTATCAATAATCGTCCTAATTTTTGCTGTATTATTGGTTACAGAAACAACATGTCCTACTAATCCTTGATCAGCAATTACGGTCATATTTTCTGCTATTCCATCATCACTTCCAACATTAATCACAATTGTTTTTGAATAATTACTCATATCTTTATTAATGATATATGCTGGTACTGTTTTGTATTCTCCATACTTTTCTGTTAAGTCTAAATATTCTTTTAAGGTTTCATTTTCTGATTTTATATTTTCTAATTCTCTTAGAGATTGTTCCAATTCACTATTTTTTTGTTCTAATTCTTCATTTTCTTCTTTTAAATGATTAATATCTGTAAAAAATGTACTATTACCACTTATTTTATTTTTTAAATAGGTTAATCCATTTTGTACTGGCATTACTAACTTGCTTGCCGCATTTTCAAAGAATGATATTTCACTATCTGAATTTGAAAATATCACAATGAATATTAAAATGACGATTGTTATAACAATACCCGCTATTTCAGCCTTCTTCTTTTTATACATTTCCTACTCCCATAAATTTTATTTTTTTCTTCTAGCATTAATCAATACTGTTTTTAATCTTTCTAAATCCTCTAATGTTTTACCAGTTCCTCTAACAACGCAATCTAATGGCTCTTCAGCAATATATACTGGCATGCCTGTTTCAATACTTAATAACTTGTCCAAATTTTTTATTAGCGCTCCACCACCAGCTAAAACAATACCTTTTTCCATTATATCAGATGCTAATTCTGGTGGTGTTTTTTCTAATGTAATTTTTACAATTTCTACAATTTTCTGAATAGATTCTTTCATAGCCTCTTCTATTTGTGTAGAAGTTATTGTAACATTTCTAGGTAAACCATCTGTTAAATCTCTACCTCTTATTTCCATTGACATTTCTGTCATAAGTGGCATTGCACATCCAATTTGCATTTTAATTTGTTCTGCTGTTGTATCTCCAATTGCTAAATTCATTTCTCTTTTAATGTAATTAACAATATCTTCATCTAATTCATCACCAGCGATACGTAAAGAATGGCTTACAACAATTCCTCCTAATGATATAACCGCAACCTCTGTAGTTCCCCCTCCAATATCTACAATAATACTTCCACTTGGTTCTCCTACATCTAATGATGCTCCTATTGCAGCAGCCATTGGTTCTTCAATTAAATATACTTCTTTTGCACCTGCTTGAATAACAGATTCTTCTACAGCTCTTTCTTCTACTTCAGTAATTCCAGATGGTACGCCTACTACCACCCTTGGTCTTCCTATATTATATCTTCTTCCTACTTTTCCAATTAAGTTTTTCAACATTAACTGTGTCGCTGTAAAATCAGCAATAACTCCATCTTTTAATGGTCTTACAGCTTTAATTTGTTCAGGGGTTCTCCCGAAGCATTTCTTTTGCTTCTGTTCCGGTTGCCATTATATTACCAGTCTTCCTATCAATCGCTACTACTGATGGTTCTTTTAAAACAATTCCTTTTCCTTTTAATGTTACTAGGATATTTGCTGTTCCTAAGTCTATCCCAATATCCTTTGACCCAAATGTAAAAAATTTCATAATCATTCCGTTCCTTTCAAATAAAGTTATATTTCTCCATCTTTTGTTAACATTTTTGAAATGAGGCTTGTAAATGTTCCATTTCCTATAACAATATGATCTAATAATTGTATATTAAACAATTGTGTAACTTTATATATTTCTTCCGTCATTTGCATATCTGCTTTACTAGGTGTTGCATCTCCGCTTGGATGATTGTGTACTAATATAATCTTGGGAGCCTGTATTTTTATTGGTTCTGATAAAATATCTTTCATAGACATATTTACAGAATTAATACCTCCCAATGCTAAATTTTTCATCCTTATGATTTCATTTTTATTATTTAAAATAATCAGTTTTACAATCTCTTGTTTTTCTAACCTCATTTCTTCCATTAATAAGCTCACAATATCTTCTGGTCTTTTAATTTTTATTTTTTGATAATTTAAAGGTGTTGCCATTCGTATGGCAAGTTCACACACAGCCTTTAATTGTATAGCCTTTACTTTACCAATCCCTTTTATTTTCATAAATTCTGTAATTGTAATTTCTCTTAAAAAATCTAAATTATTACTTTGAGGATTTGGATTTAAACGTAATAGTTTTTGTGCAAGTGTTACTGAGGATTCATCTTTTGTGCCACTTTTTATGATAATTGCTAATAATTCTGCATTTGATAATACTTTTTCTCCATATAATTCCATTTTTTCATATGGTCTTTCTGTTTCTGGTAACTGTTTTATTTTAATAGACAAAATATCATTCCTTTCTTTATGAATATTTTGCCCCTATTTTTTAAATTTTCTTATATACAAATATTGCTAATAACATACCTAATATGCTTGAAACACTTATTTTAAACATTAATGCAAATGTTATTTTTACAACGCTTAGATCTAGAACAATCGGATCTTGTAATCCAAATGTTTGACTATATGAAAGCCACCATAACCAATCGACTCTTGACGCTAATTCTCCTAATAATCCCCCTATTACTAGACCTGATAAAATAAATACTAATAATATCCATATATTCTTATCTTTTGTTGCCATTTTTATACCTCCAAGTTAGCCTTTTGTTCTTACGGCTATTTATTTTTTCACATATTGGTATTATATATTGATTTAACATTTTTTTCAAGTAAAACCTTTACTTTTTTCACATTTATATGTTATATTATTTAAAATTTTAATTTTTATTACCAAAAATTATCTATTTAAATATAATAATAATAGTAGTATAATATAATTAATAGATTTTAAGGAGGCTTTTTTGTATATGAAAATTGAAAAACTGACTGAGAATAAGATTCGCGTTATTATTAATGCAGAAGACTTAAAAAACAACAATCTTGATTATAATACCATTATGGAAAAACCTATAGAATCGCAAAAATTATTTTTGGAAATGCTGTTAAAAGCAGAAAAGGAAGTTGGCTTTTATACAGAAGGTTGTAAGCTTCTCGTAGAAGCATTCTCTTCTTCAGATGGATTTTTTGTATTTACCATTACAAAATATATCGAAAAAGTAACAAATTCACCACGCAAATTGAAAGTAACAGCAAAGAAAAAAATAACAAATTTAAATACACAAAGTGCAACTTCAATATATAAATTTTCTACTTTTGAAGCATTCTGCGATTTTTGTCTTAGTATGCATCATCTTCAGAAAATTAATTTTAAACAACTTGCTAAAAACATTTCTTTATATTTATACAATGATACATATTATCTGATATTAGCAAATATAAATGCCAGATATGAATCTCTTAGTATTTTTTATTCTACAATAGCTGAATTTGCCAATTTGGTTTCTCATTCTGAGACCTTTAAAACAAAATTATTTGAACATGGAAAGGCATTAATGAAAAGAAATGCTATAGAAACAGGGATAAAATATTTTGTTAATTAATTTATTGTATAACAATAGCTAATTTTTATAAATTAAGGCAATGTCTATCTCTTAAACTAATGTAATATTGTTTTGTATACATAGAAATCCACAGTTTATTCTAAAACTGTGGATTTCTGTTTTCTTTTTATTTCTTATGCTATTTTATTGTTCTTCCTATCTACACTTAATTACCGTTCATCTGTCTCATCTCATATTAATATACATAGTTTTGAGGATTATATGCTACCCCATTTATCCTAACTTCTAAATGTAAATGTGGTCCTGTCGAATTCCCTGTTGAACCAACCGCTGCTATTATTTCTCCTTGTGATACGGTTTGTCCTACTGATGCATATAATTTGCTACAATGTGCATAATATGTTTGAACACCATTTCCATGAGATATAACAAGCATATATCCATAAGAACCTTTCCATCCTGCAAAAGTAACCGTACCTGATGCTGCTGCTTTAACAGGTGTTCCTGTTGGTGCTGATATATCTAGACCTGTATGTGCTGAAACTCTAATACTGCTTCTTACTCCAAATCTAGAAGTAATGGTTCCCGAAACTGGTCGAATAAGTGAAATACCTAATGATGCTTTTCCTCTTGATGTGTTCGTTGCCGTATTGACATATCCTGCTGATGCTTTTGAAGAAGTATTTTTAGCAACCTTTACAGCTGTTTTCTTCTCTACATATAACTTAGAAACAACTTCTTCTACTGAGACCATATCTTTGATTCCTGTCTCATACTTTTCCAAAATTGAAATTTTATCTATGTTTTCACTGTTTTTTTCTTTCAATGTATTAATAACATTCTCTGCTTCATCAAATGAAGACACATAATACTTTTCTTCTTGATCTTCTAATATAGCATAATATCTATAATATGGTATCCCTTGTTCTTTTACTTTACTAAAAATTTCTTCATCATTTGTTACAACATTTCTTTTCAATAAACATAACTGATATTCTGGTAATTCATTCACTTGAACAAACGCTATATTTTCATTTGTTCCATCTCCATGGTCTACATATTCGTTTATCTTACGTTGTAATTCAGATTTATTGGATGTATATCCAACTTGTTCACCATTTATAAAAACACTATATGTTGGTTTGTATAAAAATGCAACTGCTCCTATAATTAAAAATATTGCAATCATAAAAAGAATTATGAGTTTCACTCCTCTTCTTGCATGAACCATTACCTTTTTAAACATTACATTATCTCCTTTGTATATGATAATGTAATCATATTGTAATATTTTCTTTTTTGCAAAGATATAAAAAGTCTAATTTCCGTAGGTTTATTTGTTTTTTTTTGTGATTACTTTATTTTATTCATTTTTTCTCTCTTTTTCTTTTTTCAATTTTATCCTTTTAGGGATGTTTCTGCTTGAGAGATTTTTGCTCGATCTATTCTCGATCTATTAATATTTTTTCTGATTGACGAACAAAAATAGTGTAATAAAATTTTATTTGTAATTTTATATCACCTCATAAAATTTTAATACACTATTTTTTTAAATGACAAAATATCATTTTTTATTTATTACGCAATTAATATTATTGTAATTCTGTCTTAACCGTATTAACCTCTGTTACGGTTGCTTTTTGTGCTGGAATATAATATCCCTTAGATTGTGCAATTTTGAATAATTCATATTGAAAACTTTCATCATTATTTCTGATTTGTTGAAATGTTTGTCTTAATTGCATATTTTCAGCTTCTGATATAGCTGTTTGATAAGCTGTTAAATCTGATTTTACACCAGCTAAAATATCGTTTACCATTGTTTTCTCGTCCATAAATTCCTCCTTAATTATTTAAAAATGTCATTAATTTTTGTTTTGTATTTAAAGCATCTTGAGCAGATTTTGTAAAAAGTTGTTTGATTTGTGGGTCTACAGCTTGTGATGAATATGTGTTTAATTTTTGATATGCTGTTTCATGTGCTCCAATTAGATGTCTTAAATGTTGTAATTCCATTTGATTTAAGTCTGCCATTTTTAATCATTCCTTTCCTTTTTATTTCTTTATTCATTATTTCCTTTTTTATGAATTTTATTCCAAAAAAAATAACTTTCGTATATTATTTTATACGAAAGTTATTTTCATTTATTTTATATAATTTCTAGATTTGCATATTTTGCCATTAATCGTTTATGTCCGGCTTTTTCAAAGTCAATATCTACTTTTAAATCTTCTCCTTCTGGTTCGACTTTGTTAATAATACCTTCCCCAAATTTTTTATGATAAACTCTTACGCCTGCTTCATATTTTGATAAATCTACTTCTTTATTTCCTGTCGTTTTCTTTCCTAAATTGTTTAAGAAACTTTCTGCTGTTCTAAAGGCAAATCCTGTGTTGTTTGTTTTATTAGATTTTGCAGCTACACCAACACCAATTCCTTCTTTTTCGTTTATTTTATATGTCTTGATTGTTCCGTTATCTTTACTTCCATAAGTCCATGTATAGTTTGAATCTTTAAACATTTGATTTTTATTATTGTCTTCTTCTCCAAATGCTTCTTTATATCCTTCTAATAAGTCTTCTGGTATTTCTTTTAAAAATCTAGATACTGGATTATAACTGGTTGATCCAAAAATGGTTCTTTGCTTGCTACATGTTAAATATAGATGTTCTTTTGCTCTTGTGATTCCTACATAGCATAAACGTCTTTCTTCTTCTAGTTCTTTTGGTTCTGAAATGGATTTATATCCTGGAAAAATTCCTTCTTCCATGCCGACTAAAAATACAACTGGGAACTCTAATCCTTTCGCACTATGTAATGTCATTAATGTTACAGAATCTTCTGTTTCTTCCACATTATCAATATCAGATGATAAGGTAATTCCTTCCAAGAATTGACTTAATGAATTTTCTGCATATTCTTCTTCAAATTCGATGGCAACTGTTAAAAATTCTTCTAAGTTTTCTATTCTGTTTTCTGCCTCTATTGTATTCTCTTCTTCTAATGCTTTTGTATAACCTGTCTTTTTTAAAGTAGTTTTGATTAATTCTGATATGACTAACTCGTCTTTTTTGTCTTTTAGTTCTTCTATAACATTAACAAATTCTCTAGAATTTAAATAGACTCTATTTAATCCATATTGGTCTGCATGTTTGATAATTTCATACATAGAGGTTGCATTTTGTTCTGCCAATAGCTCCACTTTTTCCAAACTTGTCTTTCCAATTCCTCGTTTTGGCTCATTGATAATTCTTTTTAAACTTAAATTATCCGCACTATTTTGTATTAATCGTAAATAGGCAATAATATCTTTGATTTCTTTTCTTTCATAGAATTTTAATCCACCAACAATTTTATAGGGCACATTTTCTCTTCTTAAAATATCCTCTATTGCTCTTGATTGGGTATTCATTCTATATAGAATGGCAAAATCTGAATAATGATAATATTCTTCTCTTTTTAAATGTTCGATTTGTGTCACAATATAGGTTGCTTCATCATATTCATTATCTGCTTGATATACATTTGGAAGATTGCCTTCCTCATTTTGTGTCCATAATTCTTTTTTATATTTTACTTCATTATTTTTAATAACACTATTGGCAGCTTTTAAAATATTTCCTGTACATCTATAATTTTGTTCCAATTTAATAATCCTGGTTCCTGGAAAATCTCTTTCAAAATTTAATATATTTGAAATATCTGCACCTCTAAAACTATATATTCCTTGGTCATTATCTCCTACAACTGTAATATTTCCATTTTTAGAAGCTAATAGTGTAACTAATGTAAATTGTGCTTTATTGGTATCTTGATATTCGTCTACTAATACATATTTAAATTTATTTGCGTAATATTCTAATATATCTGGATTTTCCATTAAAATTCTTATTGCGTAATTAATAATATCATCAAAATCAATTGCATTATTTTCTTTTAATCGTTTTTGATATAACGCATAGACACTTGCTATTTTTTCTTTTCGAAAATCACCATTGGCTCTTGCCATATATTGTTCTGGTTCTAACATTTCATTTTTTGCATTACTGATTTCAGACAAAATACTTCTATCTGTAAACAATTTATCATCAATTGCTAAATCTTTCATGCATGCTTTTACGAGTGTTCTTTGGTCTGATGTATCAAATATAATAAAGGATGTGTCAAAACCGATTCTATCAATAAATCTTCTTAAAATTCTAACACATATTGAGTGAAATGTTCCCATCCAGATGTCTTTTGCATCATCCCCTACTAAATTGGCAATTCTTTCTTTCATTTCGTTGGCTGCCTTATTTGTAAAAGTAATGGCTAAAATATCCCATGGTTTGGCACCTTTTTCTCCTATTAAATACGCGATTTTATGGGTTAGTACTTTTGTTTTTCCACTTCCTGCACCTGCGATTACCAAGCATGGTCCTTCTGTGTTTACGACTGCTTCATATTGTTTATCATTTAATCCTTTTAATATATCTTGCATGTATTTTTTCTCCTATCTCTTTTTAACTTCTTTATTTATTGTGCTGATTTTATGATATATGTTTCTTATATATTTTTATTTTGTTTCAAATATCTGTTTGCGTTTTTTATTCTACTATATTTTATTTAAAAAAGCAAGTACATTTTTGAACTTGCTTTTATTTTTAAACTTGTTTTCACTTTTATAACGTCATCGCAAATAAACCTAACAGAAATCCAAATATATTTCCAATAGCCGTCATTCTACCATGATACAAATGATTTGCTTCAGGAACTAATTCTCCGAGATATGATGTATAACATAGCACCGTGCTGCAAAGCTTAAGCAAATGGCAATTATTTCTTCTGATATTCCACCTATGATAGCACCTACAAAAGCCCCCATTCCCGTAGTAATTCCTGACATAATTACGAAAAATATAACTTTGCTTTTTTTCATTCCTCCATTTTTCATTGGTATGGCCATGGATATTCCTTCTGGTTGATTCTGATTTAGACAGTTACAAATTCAATTATATATTTTTACTTTTTTTATTATATATAGTATTTAACTTTTTAAAATTAAAAATTATATCTACCTGCTTATCTTGATGTACTTCAATCCTGTTTATAAAAACCTTCATTATTTCTGGTGTTGGCTTTTCTAATTTCAAAAAATCATTTACTAATCTTTCTATATTTTTTATATCATCATTTAAATTATTTTCTTGTTTATTTCTTAGCCCAATATATTCCTCTTCTTTTTGTTTTATCTTACCTTTTAATTTATTAAATAATCTTTCATACATCTCTTCACTAATTTTTCCATTTAATTTATCAACATACATTTTATCAATATTATCATTTATTAGTTTTATTTCCGTTTCTATTTTCTTTATCATTTTTCCATAATCATGTTTTAATATACTGTTTTTTATATTTAACTCTATTTTTTTGCTATCAATTTGTAGAAATAATTTTTTTATATACTCTAAAACTATTTTTTCTAATTGCTCATAATTAAATCCATGTGATGTACAAAGTCCTAATTTTGAGTTTCTACGATAATTATTACATATCATATCTAATCTTCCATTCTTCCTTGCTCTGACACCCATTTTATGCTTACATTCATAACATACTAGCAAACCATCTAGCAAAAAATGATGTTTCTTTTCATTTCGATTATAATTTTGAGTAATTACCATCTTTTGTACGATATCAAAAGTTTTTTTATCAATAATTGATTCATGGGTATTTTCTACAATATTCCATTGTTCTTTTGGATTTGGCCTTACTTTTCTGTTTTTATAACTTATCCTACTTCTTTTATTTTGTACGGTAGTGCCGGCAATATATTTCATTTTTTAAAATATTTTTTATCGTTTTATTTTCCCAAAATGTTGCTTTATGATATCTAATCTGGCTTGCCGTAGGAATTTGATTGTTATTTAGGTAATCTCTTATTGTGCTAATTGGATTTCCGTAAAATTGCCATATTAAAAATTGCTTTTACAATTTTCGCTTCAGGTTCACAAATAATTAATTTATTTTTATCATTAGGGTCTTTCATATATCCAATAGCTGTTTTGCCACCTACCCATTTTCCTTCTTTTTGCATTGTATGTAAGGCTGTCCTAATTTTTTTGGATAAATCTTTTGAATACATATCATTTAATATAGATTTAAAAGGTGCTATATCATTATTACTATTGTTATTTGCAAAAGTATCTATACCATCAGTTACAGAAACATATCTAACATTTTTCTCTGGAAACCACTTTTCTATGTATTCTCCTGTTTCTATGTAATCACGACCTAAACGAGATAAATCCTTTGTTATTACCATGTTTATTTTTTTTAAGTTTATATCTTTTATCATTCTTTGAAAACCTGGTCTGTTAAAGTTTGTTCCCGTAAAGCCTTGGTCAATATATATGTCTACAAGTTCATAGTTCCATCCTAAATTTTCTACATATTTTGTTAGCAATGTTCTTTGATTTTTTATACTTTCACTTTCATCATAACCTCTATCTACATCTTCTTTTGATAATCTTATATAAATGGCTACTTTATATATTATTTTTTCTATCTGCTCAAGCATTTTACCTCCTTTCCATGCTTGAGATAATAATTTGAATTCAATTTTATTATATCTAATTTGGAAGTGAATTCAAATGCTCAAGTAATGAAAATTTTAGATTATTATAATTGTTCAGTTTATTTGTGCGATTCATCTCTAACTATTTACATATATTTTTTCTCCAATATATTCATTATCAAATTTTCTAAATCCTCGCCTTTTTCGTCAAAGTATATATTTATTTTAAATGACTCGTTCATATTTTTCTCCTATTATTAAGTAATATTTATTTAATTTATATGTGTTAAAAATTTGATTATTCTAAATATAAACATATAAAATTTATAATATATACTTTACTTTTCTCTTAAAAATTCTATCCTAATTTCTAAAAATACAAAAAAAGATATGCATTTTTATTTACATATCTTTTTCAAAATATAATCTTTTCATTACTTCAAAATTTATTTCTTTAATTTTTCAGATAACAGTTCCTGGTTAGGAATGTGATAGTTTTCACTCATATGTCTCTATAATTTTATGATAGTATATTTAATTTATAAAAATTAAATATGCTATATTGTTTTATAACTTGTAATTTGTGTTGTTCCTTATTTTCTTTTGATGTTTATTTATTATTTTTTTTATAAATCGTGTTTGCAATTTGATATAGAACTACTATTAACACAATAGTTCCAACTAAACCAACTGTCATAGATATTATTATATTTTCGATTTTATATATAAAAACGTTAACACTATTCAATATTGATACTGGTAAAGTGAAAAAGCTCCAAATGAAAAATGCACCCGCATATTCATTCCCTTCAATGGCATTTTTCTTGCACAATAGTATTAAACTTATATATGAAACAATGCCTATTGTTACAAACATAATATGTGTGTTGATTTTTGCATTTATTGTATCAAATATTATGCAACCAAATACCAAAATAAAAACTAGCATATTATAGGCAATTGCCATAATTTTATTATTTTCAATAATAACTCTTTCATCTTTTATTATTTTTTCTTTTGCATCTTTAGAGTTAACTATCCATACTTTTCCAATTTCTTTTAATAAACTTAATTCCTTTCCTTTCATAATTATTCCCCCTCCATTTCTTCTTTCCAAAATAAATCATTAAGAGTTTTATTTAGTGCTTTACAAATCGAAATACACAAATTTAATGTAGGATTATAATTTCCAAGCTCAATCAAATTTATTGTCTGTCTTGTAACTCCTACAATTTTTGCTAATTCTTCCTGTGAAAGGTCAAGTTCTGCTCTTGCAGCCTTCATTTTTGTATTTTTCATCCTACATCACCTCACTTCTTTTTAATTATATTATATACTTTACAATTTGTTAAATATATATTACATTTTGTAAAATGGTATTAGAGAGGCTTTTATTAAGTTAGCCTTTAAAGTAAGTGCAAAACACATGCAACTCGCTTCGCTCAAACGAATATAAGAAACTTAACCTTGTTGTCTAAGACAATAAAAAAAGACATGTATTTTTGTCTGCATATCCTTCCAAAACATATATTTTTCATTACTATAAAATTCGGTTTAATTATTTTTTCATATAACAGTTCTTGGGTGAGAATGTGATAGTTTTCACTCCCACACTCCTCCCTAGTTGAGTTCAAAGTGTCTACCAAAATTTATTCTTTTGTATTACTTGCTTTAGCAAAAATTAAACTGTCCAAATTTTAAAATTTTTACTCTTTAAAATTTGGACAGTTTTAAGTTATATGCTTCTATAATTTTATGCTAGTATATTTATTTTATAAATTTGTAATTATATAAAATTTATATTTTCACATAATCATCTCACTTTCAATTACTTTTTTCTTTTCTTTTTTGTTATTACATTTGTAATTATAATAAACAATACAGAAAATATCAATAAAACACCCATGTTAGTAAATATTGGTTTTAATGTTTCAAGATTAATTATTTCCAATGTTTTTACAATTTCATTTGTTTGTATATACCAATATGATGGTAAAGCATGAGCAATTTTTAATACATTATCCGGCAACCATTCCACCGGTACAAATGCACCACATAAGAAACTAGATCCAAGTCCTACTACATTTATAATTCCATTTATTGCATTCTTATTGTTTATTAAATTTCCTATTAAAAATGCTATTGTTAAACTACAGATTGAAAATACAAAAGAATTTATTATTAAAATTAGTCCATGTACTCCAAACATTACCTCTCCAATTAATATAAAACTCAAAACAACATAAAATACCCATAGTATCATTATTAGTATTCCATTAGCTAAAAGTAATTGTCTATTATATTTTTTATAATTCATACTACTTATAATTGTTCTTTTTCTTATTTTTTCTTCTCTAAAACTAGATAATATTAAACATATTAAATATACACATCCTGCTAAAATAGTGTAATTTAAAAAGTTGTAATAAAAGGTTGCTCTTGATAAATTGTCTGTATCTAACTTTGATGTTACTTCTATTTGTGTTTCTTTTGATAAAGTTTCATTTATTTTGCTTATCAATTCTTCTTCATTTTGTATCTCTTTACGATATATATTTGCTACTTTTATATAACGAGTAAATATCATTTCTGCATAAGAAGATTGATAATCTCCAGTACTTTTTATTTCAATTTCTGGATTTAATCCATCCAAAAAATCTTTACTATAATTGTCTGGTATATAAATAATGTAATTTACATCTCTATAAAATAGCGCATCATTTCTTGCTTCTTCTGTATCTTTTATATCTATTATATTACAATTATTTTCAATATAATTTACTAAATTACTTGTTAGTTTTTGATTTTCGTCATTATTTACAATTAAAACATCTGGCTTACTTGCAACAAAACTCATACTATTTTTACTTGTTTGCATATTAAATCCTGCAAATATTATTAGTATTACGGTATAAAGGAGAATTGTAAATTTATATTTATTTACTATTTTAAAAAATGCTTTAAATACTGTCATATTTCTGCCTCCTTAGAGTAATATATGAAATCACTATCATAATACTAGAGAACACTAATAGACTTACTAAATTAAAGTAAAACCTATCTAATGTGTCATAATAATATAATGAATAAAATCCATCTGTTATCATATTTGCTGGATTTATTTTATTTAATATTGGTACATTTTTGTCAACAATGTATTTCATAGTAATTCCCATCATTCCTGATAAGAAACATCCAAACATTGTTACTGCAATTAATATTCCTGTTTTTGTATTTTCATTAGTTTTAAATACTGCTCCAACTACTAGTCCCATTGATAGTCCTGCTAAACTTCCGATTATACCTAATAAAATAATTAATGGTAAATTATTGCCATAATCTACTTTTAATACAAATATAGTATAAATAAATAATAATGCAAGCCCAATTAGTGCTATCAAATAACTTGCAAGTACACTACTAAATACTAGCTTTAATTTGCTAATTGGTGCAACTGCCACTCTTTTTCCTTTACTGCTCATATTCGCTAAATTTTGATTAATTGCTACCATTCCAAATATACCACTATATAAACACGCCATTGCAATTAATGTATAAAATTCTATCATTGTATAACTTAAGTTATTATTTGATATATTTTTTAAGTTAACTTCTTGATTTTGCACTTCTTCTATAATGTTTTCGTACAATTTTTCATAATCTAAATTTACATTTCCTGCCATAATTTGCTCTTCTATATCGCTTTTAGCTGTAGTTTCAACAATTTGGGTAGTCTCTCTAATTTCTTCTACTACATATTTAAAAATTGTTTCATTAATTCCTGATTCTTTAACTATTATTTTAGGAGAATCATCTTCTATTTTTAAATAGCCAATTATTTTTTCATTTTCTAGTAATTCTTTTGCTTTTTCTTCTACTACATATTGTGTATTAAACATTCTATCTTCATTTGATTCTTTGCTTAATTCTTCAAAAGATTTTTTCAATATCTCATCATTTTTAAATTCTTCATTATCAATGATTGCAATGTCTATAATTTCTAACTTTTCACTGCTTTCAATATTAGAAAATGCCATATAAAAAAATGTTCCAAGAATAATAGGAAAGGCAAAAGTCGAAAATATCAGTGCTTTGTTTTTAAAAAGTGTTTTAAAACTATAAATAAAATTATGGATAAACATTAATCTCTAAGCTCCTTTCCTGTAAGTTCTAGGAATACATCATTTAATGTTGGTCTTTCTGAATAAATTTTATTATATTTAATTTTGTTTTCTTTCAAATATTCCATAAGTTCTACAAGATTGTTTTTCCCTTTTGTATATGTAACTAGTAACAAATTATTAGTATATTTTACTTCATCTACATTTTTTGATTTTTTGATTTCTTCTATATATTTTTCTTGTAATTCATTTATTTCAACTGTTATTTTTTCTTCTATTTTAGCAAGTTTTTTTAATTCATCACTTGTTCCTGTGGCTAATATTTTACCTTTGTCTAAAATAATAATCCTATCACAAATTATTTCTACTTCTTCCATATAGTGTGTTGTGTAAATAATCGTTGCTCCATTATCTCTTAATTTCTTTATTCCATCTAATATATTATTTCTACTTTGTGGATCTACTGCTACTGTTGGTTCATCTAAAAATATTAGTTTTGGTTTATGTGCTATTCCACAAGCAATATTTAGTCTTCTAAGTAAACCTCCAGATAATTGCTTTGGATAAAATTTTTCAAATTCTTCTAAACCTACTAATTCTATTGCATCTTCTATATATTGTTTCCTTAATTTTTTGTCTTTTATATATAGTCCACAAAAATAATCTATATTATCATATACTGTTAATTCTTCAAATACTGCTACATCTTGAAACACTACACCGATTTTTGCTTTTATATCGTAGGCATCTGGTTTCATTTCTTTATCAAATATCTTTATATTTCCTTTACTAAAATTTAATAATGATAATATGCAATTTATTGTTGTTGATTTCCCACTACCATTTGGGCCGAAGAAGTCCTAAAATTTCTCCTTCATATACTTCAAATGATAAATCATCTATTGCTTTCAATTCTTTGTACTCTTTACTCAAATTTTTAACTTCTATTATATTATTCATTGTTATTTTCCCCCTTTTTAACCTTTTAACATTTCTAAAACTGTACTTCTTTTTACTAGCTTCGGCAGTCATAACTACCACTTATTTTATTTTCACACATATTATCATAAAATTTGATAATTAACAACTAACTATATATTTTCTATTAAAATTAGAATATATAACAAACAATTATAAAAGATTCAAATAAATATTATTTTAATCATCAAAAAAAGAATTGAATAATTTACAATTTTTCCTTACTATATTTTTAAATTCAAATCGTTTCTCAAATATTTCTAAAACAGTGTCTACTTTGCAATCTACCTTCTGGTATATCATGCAAACAAATAGCAATTGCTAAACTTAAGCCTAATTTTATAGACGCCCCAAAACCTGAGCCAATTGCTAATCCTTCTGGAAAATTATGAATGGCTAATCCAATAGATACAATAATACCTGTTTTCAATAAACTATTATTTTTACTTATATTTGTTTCTTCTATTTTAAACTTTTTTTCTACGTATTTATCACAAAAAATCATCATAGTGATACCTAATGCAATTCCAATAATCGCATTTACAATATTACTGATTTCTAATGCTTCAGGTATTAAGTCAAAGCAAATAATAGCCATCATAAGTCCTGAAGCAAATGCTAATACAAAACTTAAAAATTTTTTTGAATGCTTTTTAGTGACTATACCTATAATTCCACCAATCGTCGTTCCAAATGTTCCAAAAAATAAACCTACCATGGTTGTTTTTATAATTTCTTGCATAAAAAAACTCCTTAAAATATACTTTATTTTAATTTATTTTAAGAAGTTTTATTTTATTACTTTCTTAGTTCATAAAGCAAAAACATTTTCATATTTTTCTTACAACTTTTTATTTTACCCTATTTTAAATTTTCTGGATTTAATCCTTCTAACTCTTTTAACACAAACCTTCCATCTTTTCTAACTAATACATCATCAAACCAAATTTCTCCTCCACCATATTCTGGAGTTTGAATATTGACAATATCCCAATGGATAGCTGAACGATTTCCATTATCACATTCTTCTAGCCCATCTCCTGGTGTAAAATGAAAACTTCCTCTTACTTTTTCATCAAATAGGGTATCCCCTATGACATTTTCTATATATGGATTTATCCCTAATGCGAATTCTCCAATATATCTTGCTCCTTCATCTGTATCTAATATTTCATTGATTTCTTTTTCTTTATTGGCTGTTGCCTTTATAATTTTACCATCTTTAAATTCAAATCTTACATTATGAAATGTTATTCCATTGTATGTTGTTTCTGTATTATAGGTTATATATCCATTGACACTATTTTTGACTGGTGCTGTTGCTACTTCTCCATCTGGAATATTAAAGGTTCCAAAATATTTTTCTGCTGGAATATCTTTTATGCTAAAAGTTAAATCTGTTCCCTCTCCTAATATATGTACTTTATCTGTTTTATTCATCAAATCTACTAATGGATTCATGGCTTTTTCCATTTTTGTGTAATCTAGATTACATACATTGAAATAAAAATTTTCAAAATTTTCTAAACTCATATGACTCATTTGTGCCATAGATGCATTTGGATATCGTAAGATACACCATCTTGTATGTTTCACTCTTTCTTCAAAATGGACAGGTAAATTATAATAGGTATTGTATAATTCCATTTTTTCTTTTGGAACATCTACTAATTCTGCTGTATTGTTACTTGCTCTAATTCCTATATAGCAATCCATATCTTTCATTCTGGTTAAATCATGTTTTGCATACATTTTTATTTGTTTTTCATTTGCATTTACTAGCATTTCTCTCAGAATTTCATAGTTTATAATATTAAAATATGGGTTTGCTTTTAAGTTTTCAGCTTGTTTTATTAATTCTTTTGCTAATGGTATACCTTCTTCTCCTAATATTTCTATGAATATATTTTCATTTTCTTTTAGCTTAACGGAATTATTTAATAAGTTATTTGCTAACTTTTCTATCCTGATATCCTTCATCTTAACCTCCTATTTTAAGTTATTAAAATTTTTTTCTGTCTCCTAACCAGATGTTTCTTTAAATATAAGTATTATAACATAGAATATATGGTATGTAAAATAAAAAACTCCTTAAAATATACTTATTTTCGTGTATTTTAAGAAGTTTTATTTATTTTGTGAATTTTAATAGATTTATTTTAATTGTTGCTCATATATCTTGTTATCTTTCTACATTTTGTACAACAATTTCATAATTTTTTAAATCTATATAATCACCTATTATGGTAATTTCAAATTCTTTGCTTTCTTGGCTTCCAAGATTTTCAATTGTTATATTTTGTGAACCTTTTAGTTGTTCTTTTTCATTATATACATTCAATGTAAGTGTACATTTTTTTACAAGTTCATCTAAGTTTTTTATGTTTCCTGTAGCAATGATACTTGATCCCATACTTTTTATTTCTACATTTTCTAAGTTCATTTGTTCTTGTGTTTCAGTTGTTCTATTGGATACAATACTTTGTATTTCCGGTATAGTGTTCGTTCTTGCTTTTGATTTTTTTGAGTTTCGTAAAAGTACGGTTGCTGTTGCAATAACAGCTATTACAATAAGTACAACACATATTATTATTATCATTTGTTTTTTACTTATTTTTTTCATGTTTACCCCCTTTCATTAGTTTTCTCTGTGTTTTGTCTTTTCTTTTTGTATTTTTGTTATATAAGATGTTTTAATCTTATTCTTATGTTTTTAGTGATTACTTAAGTATACTTGATCTGGTATTGTCATTCCTTTTAAGTATGGCATTGTTTTTCCTTCTTGGATTTCCCATATAGTATCAAAGTCAAATCCTGCATAGTTTGCTTGTTTTGCTCCTTCTTCATATGTTGCTATCTCTGTTCCATATGTTCCTTGTACTACACTTCCTTCTGTTATGTAGTATACATTTGTTAATACAACTCCTGAATATGTTGCTCCTGCAATTGCTCCCGCACTTCCTGCCGTTGAAATTACTTTTCCTGCATTGTAACTATTTATAATCGTTGTTGTTGTCGTCGTTGTTGCTGAATTCCTATATCCTATGATTCCCCCTGCATATTGATTTCCTTCTATTTCTCCTATATTATAACAATTTTCTATTTTTATAACAGAATTTACAGCTCCTACAATTCCTCCTACATATGTATTTTTTCCAGTTGAATTTAATACTATTTTTCCTGTATTATAACTCTTTGTGATATTTCCATTTCCAATTGCTATTATTCCTCCTGCATAGTATTTTCCTGTTACTTCACTTTCATTTATACATTCTATTATTTCTGAATTTACATGACTATTATTTCCTGCTATTCCGCCTACATAACTTGTTGATGTATAACTTGTTGTTACTTTTCCTTTTGTAATACTTCCTACTATTTTTGCACTTTCTCCAGTAGTTTGTCCTGCGATTCCTCCTGCATACTGACCTGAACCTGTTATTTCCATGTCTACACTGCAGTTTTCTATCGTTCCTTGAGTATCCCCTAATATTCCTCCAGCATAATTTCCTGAACTTATATTTCCTGTCACTTTTATTCTTTGCACAATACTTTCACTTTCTGCTTGTCCTGCTACTGTTCCTGTATATCCTGTACTTCCTTTAATATTAACGTTCTCAAATGTTATATCATGTACTTCTGCATTAGCTCCTAATGTTTCAAATAGTCCTACATTGGTTCCACTGGTTATTGTTAAGTTAGTAATTTTATTTCCTTCTCCTATTAGTTTGCCTCTAAAATTTTGAATTGGTTCCCAATTTTCATATTCACTTAAATCTATTTCATTCATTATCTTGAAATTTGCTGATGGGCTTTTTCTTATATTATTCATATCTTCTGCTGTCTTTATTAGATATGGATCTTCTTCTGTTCCTTTCCCTTCTCCTTGGAATTTTGTGTCTATATTCTCTATAACAACTTTTTCTGGTATTGTCATCCCTTTTAAGTATGGCATACTCTTTCCTTCTTGGATTTCCCATATAGTATCAAAGTCAAATCCTTCATAATTTGCTTGTTTTGTTCCTTCTTCATATGTTGCTATTTCTCTTCCATTTTCATTTCTTTGCACTAAGCTTCCTTCTGCTACATAATATGCATTTGTTAATTTTGAAGTTGTAGCTGCTACTCCTGTTATCCCTCCTGCAGCAGCTGCTGTTGAAGTTATCTTTCCTGCATTATAGGTGTTTTTTATTGTAGTTCTTGAATTTGGAAATCCTACAATTCCTCCTGTATATTGATCTCCTTCTACTTCTCCTATGTTATAACAATTTTCTATCGTCATAGTTGTACTTGAAGGCAATTGCCCTACGATTCCTCCTACATACGATTGTGATTTTATTTTTCCTTCGTTATAAGTCTTTTTGATATTTCCACTTCCACTTCCATATCCTATTATTCCTCCTGCACAATTTTTTCCTATTACTTCACTTTCATTTATACATTCTATTATCTCCGAATTTGAATCACTATATCCTGCTATTCCTCCTACATAACTTGTTGATGTATAACTTGTTGTTACTTTTCCTTTTGTAATAGCTCCTACTATTTTTCCACTAGCTTGTCCCGCTATTCCTCCTGTATACTGTCTTGTACCTGATATTTCCATGTCTACACTGCAGTTTTCTATTGTTCCTTGATTATATCCTACAATTCCTCCCACATGACTTCCTGAACTTATATTTCCTGTCACTTTTATTCCTTTTATGATGCTACCATTTTCTGTTTGCCCTGCTACTGTTCCTGTATATCCTGTACTTCCTGTGATATTTACATTCTCAAATATTATATCATCTACCTCCGCCGTTGCTCCTAATGACTCAAATAATCCTACATTGGTTCCACTTGTTATTGTTAAATTACTAATTCTATTTCCTTTTCCTCTTAGTTTTCCTGTAAAATTTTGGATTGGTTCCCAGTTTTCTTCCTCTTGTAAATCTATATCATTCATTAATTTAAAACATGCTGATAAACTTTTTTCTATATTTTTTAAGTCTTCTTTCGTTTTTATCTGATATGGATCCTCTTCTGTTCCTTTTCCTTCTCCTTGGAATTTTGTGTCTATATTTTCTATAATAACTTTTTCTGGTACTACCATTCCTTTTAAGTATGGCATACTTTTTCCTTCTTGGATTTCCCATATAGTATCAAAATCAAATCCTGTGTAAATTGCTTGTTTTGTTCCTTCTTCATATGTTGCTATTTCTGTTCCTTCTCCTTGTACTATACTTCCTTCTGTTATATAGTATGCGTTTGTTAATACAAAACCTGAATAAGTTGTTCCTACTATTGCTCCTGCATTTCCTGCTGTTGAAGTTATTTTTCCCGCATTGTAATTATTGTTTATTGTTGTTTTTGCTCCTGGATATCCTACGATTCCTCCTGCATACTTATTTCCTTCTATTTCTCCTATATTATAACAATCTTCTACTGTTGTTACATTTGTTCTATAAATATATCCTACTATTCCTCCTACATATGTACTGCTTGCTGTTGATTCTATTTTTATTCTTCCCTCGTTATAACTCTTTGTCACACTTCCATTTCCATATCCTATTATTCCTCCTACATAGTATTTTCCTATTACTTCACTTTCATTTATACATTCTGTTATTTCTGAATTTGCATTATTGCTATATCCTATTATTCCTCCTATATAACTTGTTGATGTATAAGTTGTTGTTACTTTTCCTTTTGTAATAGCTCCTACTATTTTTCCACTACTGTTTCCTACAATTCCTCCAACACGATTTCCAGAACCTATATTTCCCGTTACTTTTATTCCTTTTATGATGCTACCATTTTCTGTTTGCCCTGCTACTGTTCCTGTATATCCTGTACTTCCTGTGATATTTACATTCTCAAATATTATATCTTCTACTTCTGCTGTTTCTCCTAGTGATTCAAATAATCCTACGTTGCTTCCACTTGTTATTGTTAAATTACTAACTTTATTTCCTTCTCCCATTAGTTTTCCTGTAAAATTTTGGATTGGTTCCCAATTTTCATATTCACTTAAATCTATTTCATTCATTATCTTGAAATTCGTTGTTGGACTTTTTCTTACATTATTCATATCTTCTGCCGTTTTTATTTGATATGGATCTTCCTCTGTTCCTTTTCCTTCTCCTTGGAATTTTGTATCTATATTTTCTATAATAACTTTTTCTGGTACTGCCATTCCTTTCAAGTATGGCATACTCTTTCCTTCTTGAATCTCCCATATAGTTTCAAAGTCAAACCCTGCATAATTTGCTTGTTTTGTTCCTTCTTCATATGTTTCTAGCTCTGTACCTTTATCTCCATATGTTGTATTTACTATACATCCTTCTGTTATATAATATGCATTTGCTATGCTTGCATTTCCTGTTGCTAAAATTGCTCCTTTACTTCCTGCTGTTGAATTTATTTTTCCCACATTGTAACTATTCTCTATTGTTACTTTGTTATTTGCAGATGCTACAATTCCTCCTACAAATTTGGTTCCTTCTAATTTTCCAATATTAAAGCAATCATTTATCGTCACATTATTATCTGGAGATGAACTTCCCACAATTCCTCCTATATAAGCTCCCCATCTAGCTGTTTGTTTTACTTTTCCTATATTATAACATTTAGTAATTTTTGTTGCATCTATAACATTTCCTACTATACCTCCTGCAATATGTTCCCCTGTTACTTCACTTTCATTTATACATTCTATTATTTCTGAACCAGAATTGCAGTTTCCTGCAATTCCTCCCGCATGACCCGCATAAGTTGCTGAACTTCCATTTATCGACTTTACTTTTCCCTTGACATAGCATCCTTTTATTTTACCATAATTAGTTGCTACTATTCCTCCTGCTTTGCTTACAGCAGAATCTGCATTTATTTCTGCTTCTACCGTACAGTTCTCTATTGTTCCATTATTATTTGATACTATTCCTCCAGCAGTATATGTAGTACTAATATTTCCTGTGACTTTTATTCCTTTTACAAGACTTCCACTTTGTGTTGTTCCTGCCACTGCTCCTGATAGTGTTGCAGTATTTATATTTACATTCTCAAATGTTATATCATGTACTTCTGCTGTTGCTCCTAATGTTTCAAATAGTCCTACATTCGTTCCACTGGTTATTGTTAAATTACTGATTGTATTTTTATCACCAAATAGTTTTCCAGTAAATCCTGGAATTGGTATCCAGTTTTCATATTCACTTAAGTCTATTTCATTTTTTATAATGAAATTACCATTAACATTATTTCTTATAGCATCTAGATCTTCTGGTGTTTTTATTTCTACTAAATTGTCTGGATATATGTTATTGATTGTTACACTTACTTCATCTGACCAAGTTCCATCTTCATATTGTGCTCTTGCTGTTATGGTTGTTCCTGCTGTTGTTACAACTAATTGCTGTGTATAATCTAACCATTCTCCATCATTAACTTTATATTGCTTTTTAATAGCTGTAGTTGGATATAAAATAATAACATCTACTCTGTCAGTATATTCTGTTTGTACAGGTATTATTTGAACTGGCGTTCTTATCGGTTTGCTTTGTCCGTCATCCCATCTCATATATATGTCTTCTACCATTGTAAATACATTGCCATCAAATATATACCAATGTCCTGTAAAGTCTACATATCTTCCTGGTTCTACTTCTATTTTTATTAATTCTCCATTTTGGATTAGTTCATCTTCATATTCTGATTTTACTAATATAAATCCATCTTCTTTGTATTCTTTCCATTCTCCTGTTGATTTATATTTATATTCTCTATTGGTTGAACCTTCTGGATAATTTAGTTTTATTTGATAATATTTACCTTGATCAATTAATGTATATCTTCTTAAGTTGTTTACCGTATACGTAGATTGTGCTGTGTTTCCAAAATTGTCTGAAGCATAAGCTGTTATAACAGTTCCATTTTCTCTAACTGCAAATCCATTTGTATAGTCTTGTATCGGATTACTATTGATTGCGTATTTTTTTATAGTTGTATTTTCGTCATATTCTATTGTGATGTTGGCAATATCTCCTTCATCTTCTGTTGTTCTTGTATCTTTTATTTTTGGTGCTGTTACACCTTGAGGTAAGTTAGTAATATTTTTTACCGCTTCTCCATATCCATTTCCATCATTTTTTGCAATTGCTCTTATGGTGCTTTTAGTTGTTACTTGGAATGGTCCTGTGTAATCTTGTAAGGTGTTTCCGTTAATACTATATTGTTTAATGGTTGCTTTTTCATCATATTCAATACTTACCTCTACACTTTCTACTATATCTTCTGTGTCTGGATTAGCAATAATATTGACTTCTAGTTTTTCTGATATTCCACTAATCGTAGCTGTTGCATCTGCACTATTTTCGTTCGCATCTGTATTAATTGCATAAATCGTTGTATTTTCTGTTACTTCAAATGGTCCTGTGTAATCTTGTAAGTCTCCTTCTCCTATTTTATATTGTTTTCGAGTTGCTGTTTCATCATATTGAATGGTTACAGTTGCTTTTGCATTGTCTTCACTTAGTTGATAGGTAATTTCTGGTTTTTGGATTGGTATAATTCCTGTAATCGTTGTTTCAGCATTTGTAACAGCTTGTAATGCATCTTCACTTTCTGCATAAATAACTGTATTGTTTTCTGTTACTTCAAATGGTTCTGTATAATCTTGTAATGGACCATCTCCTATTTTATATTGTTTTCGAGTTGCTGTTTCATCATATTGAATGGTTACCGTTGCTTTTTTCTTATCTTGACTTAGTTGATATGAAATCTTTGGAGCTTGTAATTTTGAAATTCCTGTTATACTCTTACTTGCTTCTGCACTATGGCCTTTTCCATCATTGTTAACTGCATAAATTGTTGTGTTTTCTGTTACTTCAAATGGTCCTGTGTAATCTTGTAATACTTCATTTCCTATTTTATATTGTTTGCTTGTTGCAATTTCGTCATATTGGATGGTTACAGTTGCTTTTCGTTTGTCTGCACTTAATTCATAGCTAATTTCTGGTTTTTGAATTGGTATAATTCCTGTTACATTGCTTTGTGCATCTGCACTATTTCCTTCACTATCTGTATTGATTGCATATATTGTTGTGTCTTCTGTCACTTCAAATGGTCCTACATAATTTTGTAGCGCCCCATTTCCTATTTTGTATTGTTTTGTAACTGCATTTATATCATCATATTGAATCGTTACAGTTGCTTTCTTTTTGTCTTCACTTAATTGATATTGAATTGATGGTTTTTCAATTTTTACAATGTCTCTAATTTCTTTTGTACTTTCTGCTGTTTTTCCTTTCTTTGTTGTTGCAATCGCATAAATTGTTGTATTTTCTGTTACTTCAAATGGTCCTGTGTAATCTTGTAATTCACCGTTTCCTATTCTATATTGTTTTTTCTCAGCGATTTCATCATAGGTTATACTGATTGTTGCTTTCTTTTTACTACTATCTAATGATTCTGAAATAACTGGTCTTGTTGGTTCTGCAAATTTGATTGTACTTGTTGCAACACCATTTCCACCATCTTGATTTCTTGCTTGTGCTGTGATGACACAGTCTTCACTTATTTCAAATGGCTCTGTATAGTTTTGCCAATTTCCATTATCAATTTTATATTGTTTTGTAGTTGCATTTCCATCATAACTAATAGCAACTTTAACTGTTTGTGCATCTCTTACGACTCCTGGATCAGGAGATACATATATGTCTACATCTAGTTTTGATGCTTGTTTTTTAATTGTTATACTTGCTTCTGGTGATTTCTTTCCATCTTCTGTGTAATAGTATGCTGTTATTGTATTTCCCCATTCATTTATTAATAATGTTTGTGTATATTTTAATTCTACTCCACTATTTACTCTATAGACTTTGTCTCCTGTAGCTTGTTCTGGATAGGTAATTTCGACTCTTGCTTTTTCATTTCCTGTTGGTGAAAGTTGTTGTAGGGTTGGAGCAGGTAAAGATTCATCTTCTGGTTGGTCTTCAGTAAAGCTGTTTATTTGTACCTTATCACTTCCTTTTACTTCTGCTTGTCCAATGACCTCTCCTGTAGATGTTTTTATATCCACCATTTTCTTTGCTTTTGCTTCTATAATACAATTTTCGTATACTTCAAATGGTCCTGTATAATCCATCCACTCACTATTGCCTATTTTATATTGTTGATCTGTTGAGCCTTCCTCATATTTTATATCAATTTTTACTTTTTTGGTCTTTCCATCTTCTTGAACAGGTTCTTGTCTTATATCTACTACAATCTGTCCTGGTGGTGCTACAGTTACTTCTTCTTCTCCTAAGTTATATCTTATCCAAACATCTTGTGTTCTTGTAATTGGTATAACAATTGGTCCTTCTCCATAGTCTTGCCACATTAATGATGGATTGTCTCTTAGTTCTCCAGGGCTTCCTAATCTCCATTGTCTATTTGTTGAACCTTCTGGATATTGAAGATATAGACGAATGTATCCTTCTGGTAACTCTTCTCCTTCATCTCCGCCTTCGCCCTCATTTCCTAGGTCATAGCCTACATCCAATGTGTGCCATATTTTTCCTAAGAATTCATCTCCTGTATAATCATATACAGTTAAGGTTTCCATATCGATAATATATTCATGTTTATAATAGTCTTCTGTATCTTCTTTTGCATACCAATAAAGAGGCCTATCATATACAGTTTGGCCTTGGTTTAAATCCATAACGGTTTGGTTTAAAGTAGGAATATTGGATATGATATTATCTTTTTCTTCTTTTGTAACCTCTCCATCATTTCGAATGACTTCTTCATTTTCCTTATTTAAATCCTGATCTTCCAATCTTTGTAAAGTAGCATTTTCTTCTAACGCTCGTATAGTTGTATTAAATCTAGCTTGTCTTGCTCTATCTATCATTCCTCCATTGCCAAATAATAGCCTTATTGAGACTCCTGCAAGAATTAATAATACAATAATCGTAACAACTAATGCTATTAATGTAACCCCTTTATTTCTCTTTTTCATCGTTTCCACCCTTTCCTATATGTTTTTGTTGATATATTTATATAATTTATATATTTTATAGCTCTATTGTATAAAAAAAAATGTAATATTACTATTACATTTTCTATATATTTTCTTGACAGTTTTGTCATATTTCTTAGAGTATTCAGGTATACACACGATTTCCGTAAACATTTTTCTATTTTTTATTCTTCTTCACCCTTTAATTTTTCTGCTCTATCTGCTGCAATTAAATTATCAATCATTTCATCTAAATCGCCATTTAAGAAATTTTCCATTTGATAAATACTCATACCTATTCTATGATCTGTAATTCTTCCTTGAGGATAATTATAGGTTCTGATTTTCTCACTCCTGTCTCCTGAGCCTACTTGCGATTTTCTGCTATTGGCAATTGCACTATCTTGTTTTTGCTTTTCGATTTCATATAATTTTGTTCTAAGCATTTTCATCGCATTATCTTTATTTTGAAATTGAGAACGCTCCGTTTGACATTCCACAACAATTCCTGTTGGTTCATGAATTAGTCTTACGGCTGATGAGGTTTTGTTGATATGTTGCCCTCCTGCTCCAGAAGCTCTAAAAACCTCCATTTTGATATCTGCTGGATTAATTTCTATTTCTACATCTTCTACAACAGGTAGAACGGCTACAGTTGCTGTTGATGTATGAATTCTTCCACTACTTTCTGTATCTGGAACTCTTTGTACTCTATGAACACCACTTTCAAATTTTAATCGGCTGTATACACCTTTTCCTGTAATCATAAAAGAGATTTCTTTATAACCACCTAATCCTGTTTCGTTTTCGTTAAGAACTTCTACTTTCCAGTGTTTTCTTTCTGCGTACATCGTATACATTCTAAATAATGTTCCAGCAAATAAAGCTGCTTCTTCTCCTCCTGCCCCAGCACGGATTTCACAGATAATATTTTTGTCATCATCTGGATCTTTTGGAATTAATAAAACTTTTAATTCTTCTTCTATTTTTGGTAATTTTTCTTTTGATGCATAATATTCTTCTTCTGCAAGTTCTTTCATCTCTGGGTCTTTCATTAATTCTTCTGCTTCTTCCATTGCTTGTTTTTCTTTTTTATATTCTCTAAATTTTAATACGATTTCTTCTATACTTGCATGTTCTTTCATTAATTTTTGCCATTCTGTGTGATTTGATATAACTTCTGGGTCACTAATCATTTTTGTTAATTCATCATATCTTTTTTCTACTGTTTCTAATTTTTCAAACATAAATACTCTCCTTCTTTCTTATCGCTTGAAATATTATACTATAATTATTTGATTTTTACAAGAGAAAAGGTCTATTCTCATAGACCTTGCTTATATATTTTTTTATTCTTTTTCTATTCTATTTTATTTTTATGGGATTGATAAATTGATAATTTATAATTTTATAAAATTGTATTTTATATTACATGTATCCAATATATTTTTTTCTCTTTCTGTACAAGTAAAAATAAGAATTTGTCTATCCTGATATTTATTGGCTAAATCCTTTAATATATTTTCTAATCTTTGTGTATCATAATAGGCAAATGCTTCATCTAAAATGATTGGCATTTTTTCTTTTGATAAATCTTCTATCATAGAAAGTCTTAATGATAAATATAACTGATCAATTGTTCCTACACTTAATCGATTGGCTTGTATATAATTTCCATTTTCTAGTTCTACAACTAATCCATTATCATCTTGTACCATAACATTTGTATATTTACCATTGGTAATTTCTTTTATATTTTTAGAAAGGTTCTCTGTAAACTTAGGTGTGACTGTGTTTTTCATTTTTTCATACGCTTTTTCCAATAATTCTTTTGCTAAGTTCATACTTTTTTCTAATTTTTTCAAGTTGACAATTTTTTCATTATTGTTAACCATTTTCTCTTCTATTTTAATCAAATTGTCCACTTTTGGTTCTACCTTTTCTTTGTCCAATTCTAGAGCATGTAATTTTATTTTTGTTTCATTTAATTCTTTTTGTGTATTTTCTATTTCATCATTTATTTTATTTAAATTATTTTCTTCTATTATTTTTTCATTTTTTATTTTATTTGAATAATCATTTTTTATTTTTTCTAATTTTGTATTTAAATTTATATTTAAATTATTTTTTAATGTATTTATTTCATTTTCTAATTCGATATTATTTTTTTCTATGATTTTATTTTCATTTAAATAATTATTTTTTTCATTATTTATTTTTTCTTCTTCTGATTTATTTTCTTTTTCTAATATTTTTATTTTATTTTTTTTATTTTTTAAATATATAATAGAAAAAATCAAATCCATTGGGAGAGTAAGAAGAAAAATATATTTAAACATATTATTTTTTACAAATATCCATATAAAAATATTAATGAATAATAAAATTAAAAATATAATGATACATTTATTTTTTATTTTATTTTTTTTATTTTTTAAATGATTTATTTTTTGATTATTTTTTTCTAATATTTTTTTATTTCCATTTTCTATTTCTAAAATTTCTTTTTTATTTAAATCTATTTTTTCATTATTTTTATTTTTTATATTTTCTTTTATTTTTATTTTTTCATTTTCTATACTTTGTTCTTCTATTATTTTTTTTATTTCATTTAAATATTTTTCTTCTGTTTCTAAATTTGAAAATTTTTGCAATAAATCATTTTTATTTTCTTCAATTTCATATTTCGAATTTTTGTATTTTTCTAATTCTTGTTTTTCTTTTTCTAAAGTTTCATTTTCTCTCAATAATTTATTTAATGGCTTTTCTCTAGACCTTTCTGTTCCAATTTCTTCTAGTTGCCTTCTATTGATTCTGTCAATTGCTCTCTTATAGGAAACATTATCTTCACCTGTTCCCACTAAATTGGCGATTTTTTGAATTAAGATATTTTGTTCATTTTTTTCTAATTTTACTTCTTCTTGATTTACAACAATGGTAGATAAAAATAATTTTTCATCCATTTTTGTTTGTTCATAAAAAAATTCATTTCCTTTTGATTTGTCTATATTAAATTCTTTAGAAATGTCTTCTTTTTTTTCATTAAATATTTGTGGATTTTTCTTTTTAAAATCTCTAAATACTTCAAATGTTTCATGATTATCTAATGCATATTCTATTTTACCTGAAAATTCTTCTGTGTCCCATGGTTTATATTTTTCAAAATCAGAATATTCTTTTCCATTTTTATTCTTTGATATTCCATATAATGCATTTGTTATAAAATTCATTATTGTTGATTTTCCTGATTCGTTTTTTCCATAAATAATATTGATATGTTTATCAAAATCAATTTCTGTATCTTTTATTTTTCCATATGCATTTATTTTTAATTTCTGAATTTTCACGAATTCTATCATTCCTTTCTCTATTGTATAGAAAAATGTACTATTATCTCACTATGTGTTCTTATTCTAATGCTTCAAAAGCAATTTCAACTGCCTTTTCTATGATTTCTAATTCTTCTTCTTTAGCTTTTTCTTTTTCTTGTAATATTTCTTTTGTAAATAATCCTTTTAATGTATAATCATTTGCTATTTTTTCTAAATCATATTTTATTTTTGTGTGGTCTTTTATTTTGATAATTCTTTCATTTGTTAATAATTTATATATTTCATATCTATCCATTTCAAAATTTCTTTTTCCTACTAAAATGATTTTTATTAATTGATTTTGTGGTGTTTCTAAATCATTTATTTTTTCGACTAGTTCATCTTTGGAAAGTATGTTTGTTACATCCATATCTATTTCTTCAAAATTATTTTCACTTAGTGGAATAAATTCTGTTTTTACTAGTTTGGTCGTTTCATCTATTTCTCCCACAATCATTCCATGCTCCCCTAGTTCGTCAAATCCTAATGATATTAGAGAACCTGGATATACGATTTTTTGATTCTCATAAGTATGATAATCCAATTTATGAATATGTCCCGTTGCTACATAGTCAAATCCTTTTTCTTCTAGTAATTTTCTTGGTATAGAATTATATTGTTTTTCTTCTAAATTTGCCCCATCAATTGTACTATGAATCACTAAGATATTGGTTTTATTTTTATCTTTAATTTCTAAGTCTTCTATTCCACATTCTGTACAATAAAAATCATCAAATCCATATCCATATATATCTACACTTTCAGATTCTATTTTTTCTATTGTTGAACCAAATATATGTACATTTTTATTCCAATTAAATTCATTATAATATGAATTTTTAATATATGGGTCATGATTTCCCGGGCTAATATATATTTTTGTATTTGGTATTTCTTGAAATAACTGATTCATATATTCTATTGTTGATTTTCGTATATATTTTTGCTCATATACATCTCCTGCAATAAATAAATATGGTATTTCATTTTCTTTTATATAATCAATTACTTTTTTAAATACTTTTCTTTGTTCTAGTCTTTTGATATCTCCTAAATTTTCTTTGTCAGATAAATTGACAAAAGGACTATCAAAATGTATATCTGCTATATGTACAAATTTCATATTTTCCCTTCCTTTTATATTTTTTATTTATATGCTTTTCCATCCAAGCTTTATTATGTTTATGATTGTATACTAATTGTTGTCTTTTTTCAAGTATATGGGCGAAAATTTTTTTGGTTTTATTTCTTTGATTTTATGATTTTCTATTATTGATTATATCAGCTTTTTATATTCATTATTATAATCGTTTTTTATATTAAAAAAAATCCACAAATTGTGGATTTTTTCATATGCTTTTTATTGACATTAATTATCTTCATTCAAAGGACCAAATAATTCATCAAATTTAGCTTCTAATTCTTTTTGTAAATCATACATATCATCCTCTTCTTCTATAGGATTTTGAGGTAATACTGGTGCATCATCAAAGCTATTTAAATCTAATGTATTTGGTTGTACTTTTGGTTCTTCTTTCTTCTCTTCTACTTTTTCTTGCGTTTGTACTGGTGTTGTTTTTACCGGTTCTTTCTTTTCTTCTTTAACTGGTGTGTCATCATCAAATAAGTCATCTAATGATTCTACTTTTAAATTATTTGCTTGTTCTTTTTTCTCGTCTTCTGGAACATATGGATTATATGGATTATATTTTCTCCATGTTCCTCTTTCTATTTCTCCAATATCGTTATGACTAATTTCTAATTGTTTCATTTCTTTTGCCATTGGATGTTTAAAATAATAGAATTTATTCGCTTTTACTGGCTTAATTCCTTTTTCATAGATAATACATAAGTCATTATCCATTCTTCTTAATTCATCTGGCGTCATTAATGCCCTTGCCATAACTTGGTCTGATACACTCTTTCCTGTTTTCCAGTTTTGTCTATCTCTATTAATAGATACACTATCTCTCTCAATTGTTTTTTCTCCTAATGCTTTTGAGAAATATTCTACTGTTTTATATGAGTTACTTCCTAAAAATACGTGTGTATCACAGTTACCCATAATGGTTTCATATGATTTTTCATATACAGCTTCCAATTGATCTATATTTTGTAAAATAACACTAAATGATATTCTTCTACTTCTAGATGTAGAAATCTTTTTATCAAAGTCTGGTATTTTTCCTATATTAGCAAACTCATCTAATATGAAAAAGGTTTGTTCTGTTAACGCGCCTCCATTTTGGTCTGCATAATCGTATAGTTGTTGTATCATCTGTGCAAAGAATATGGTTAATAAGAAATCATATGCTGTGTGTGTATCAGAAGATATAACATATACAGCTGTTTTTTCATTTCCGATTTCTTCAAAATTAATAGTATCTGTTGAGGTTAATTCTGCAATTTCTTTTGAATCAAATTTACCAAGCTTAGATTGTAATGAACTCAAGATAGAACTATATGTTTTTTCTGGTGCAATCTCAATAGATTTATAGTTCATCCTAGCTGGATGATCATATGGTAATTGACTCATAAGCTCTGTAAGGAGATTGCTTCCTCCATTTGTATTAGCTGCTCTTACTAGTTCCGCACAACTTGCTAAGTTTTGTTCTTCTTCTGGTCTGGTTGCTAATAAATAATAAATTAATGCTTTTAATAGCATCTCAGCAGAATCATCCCAAAATGGGTCTGAACTAGCACCTTCTGCTTTTTGCCCTTTTACAATTGTATTGGCAATTACGTCAACATCTAATCCTGAAGATATATGCATTAATGGATTGTATCCATCACTATATTCTGGTCTTACTAAATTTAATACTTTAATTTTATACCCATGTGCTTTTAAGTATCCCGCTGTTCTATCATACAATTCACCTTTAGGGTCTGTAAATACATAAGAACCTAACATCTGATAAGCATTTGGTATAGAATATGATGCAGATTTACCAGATCCAGATCCGTCCAACTACTAGTACATTGACATTTCCTCTTTTATCGACTGGTAAATAATTATTTTCTGCTAATATAATTCCTTTATTTTTGCTTAGTATCTGATATTGTTCTCCTCTTTGACTCCAATCACTAGAACCATGTTCTATATCTGAAAATTCGTTTTTAGGTGCTGATCTAACAAATCCAATAAAGAAAAAGACAGAATAAATTATGGTTATCACAATTAGCGTTGAAAAATAGGTTCCCATTGCGCCTTCTGTTATAATATTGCCTAATGTTCCAAATGGATTGGTTATTGACGTGCCAAACGTCTCTATGAATATTTCTAAATTAAAGTTACCATTTACTTTTGCCATATAACTACTATGTGCTATAGGCGTAACAAATACTATGGCTATAAATGTCCATAGTATTGCAAATATAATAAAATTGGTTCTATTTCTTCTAATTGCACCTTCAATTTTATAATTCACTTCAATCACCTACTCTTTTGTTTATCTATCCCCATGACTATTGCTTTGTTCTTGTTCAGCAATTTCTTTTTCTTTTTCTTTGTTAAATTTTTCCATTCTTTCTGCCTTTTCTTCAAAGTTTTTCATATCTTTCCTTTTGCTACGACGATTTTCATCTTGTCTATTTCCCTTTTTATCCATTTTCACATGTTGATTAACTGGTATTTGCATGTTTAAAGTTCCTGCAGTAAGAACTAAATCTCCTTGATTTCCAACTGCTTTTGTTGCATCCCCATGTTTTTCCCCTGGTTTTAATCTATTATCCTCAAGAAGCAACATAGAAAAATATAATTCATCTTTCCCATCTGTTAAATTTGTAACACTCATTTAAACTTTCCTCCTTAATCCTCTTTTTTGTCTCTGATTTCAAAGGCAAAATAAGGTTTGTTTGGTTTCAACTTACATTTTCCTTTTACTTCATTTGTTTTTTCATCAAAATAAAGTACTGGTTTTACTTCTTCTGTAGTTTCTGGGTCAATGACACATATTGGTCTCTTTAAATTTGGTGTATATCTAAAATCCTTTATTTCAGTTTCATTTTCTGAATATATACTATCAAACTTTAAAGGCATTGGTTTTTTACTGATAGAAACTTTATCACCTTCCAAAATCGCAGTATTAACAACAACTCTATCTTTTCCAAAAGACAATATAACCAATTCGTCTTGATCAACTGACGGAAAATCTACATAAAACGTTTTTCTTATCATATCTCCTCTTATTTCATCTGTTGATTCTAGTCTTTCTAAGGCATATTTAGGATATTCTTTTAATAAAGCTTTTGGTGTTTTTATAATTTGATAGATTACTGTACTTACTCCCTTTGGATCCGTAATGCTAAAGCTCTTTCCTTCCCATGTCTCCATTTTTTCCCCTCCATTTCTATGTTTTTTAATCCATAGCTTGTCCTTTGTTTTCTACAACATTCACCATCTATTTTACATGAAAATACATATATTGTCAATATATATTTTATGTAAATATATAGATGTTTATATGCTATTTCCTTGGATTGAAAGTTGATACATTGTTCAATTCTTCAAACATTTTTTTCTCTTGATTTGTTAGTTTTTTTGGTACCATTATTTTTACTTCTGCAATTAAATCTCCTCTTGAACCTTTTCCGTCTTTATACCCTTTTCCAGGTATTCTAATTTTTTCTCCACTTTCTATTCCCTGCGGAATATATACTTTTGTTTCTTCATCTATAGATTGTATATTTACTCTTGTTCCTAATGCAGCTTCCCATGGCGTTATTAATAAATCTGTATAAATATCACATCCTTGAAGCTTAAATTTTTTATCTTCTTTTATATTTATTTTTATAAATAAATCTCCATTTTTAGCACCGTTAACACCTGGTTTTCCTTGTCCAATCAACCTTATCTTTTCACCATCTCTTATCCCTTGAGGAACTGTTACTGTAAATGTTTTCATTTTTCCTTCTACTGTTCTTAATGATATTTTCTTATCTAAACCGTAAAAGGCTTCATATATGGTTGTGTTTATTTCTGTTTCTACATTCTCTCCTCTTAAAGGCTCTTGGCTTTTTTCCTCTTCTTGTCTATTATTTTGTTTGATATTTCCAAAAAACATTTTTATAATAGAATCTTTTCCTTTAAAATTAAATTTTCTATTTACTAAATTATGTGAATTCCATATTCTATCATATTTTCTTTTCAAGTTTGGTGTAGACAATGTTCTATATGCTTCATTGATATCTTTTATGCGTTCTTCTGCTAAGGTATCCCCCACATTTACATCTGGATGGTATTTTTTTGCTGCATTTCTATAGGCTACTTTTATTTCATCAAGAGAAACTTTACTTGTCTCTAATCCTAAAATTTTATAATAATCTTTAAATATCATTTGACATCCTCCCCAATAATCAGGTGTTTCTATTATATCATAAAAATTAAAAAAATCCATAGTTTTATGGATTTTTTATTCTTTTTCTAATACAATTTATTCTTGTGCTAGTTCTATTAGCTTATCTAACAACTCATTATACTGAATTCCTACGGCTTCAAACAATTTAGGATACATACTTATTTTTGTGAAACCAGGTAGTGTATTGATCTCATTTATATAAATCATATTGGTTTCATTTTCTACAAAGAAATCCACTCTTGATAGTCCTTTTCCATCAATCGCTTTAAAGGCTTTTATTGCTAACTTTCTAATTTCCTCTGATGTCTCTTTGTTTATATTTGCTGGAATTAATGTTTTAGAATTTTCATTTTGATACTTGGAATCATAACTATAAAACTCATCAGCCGATTTTATTTCTCCCACACATGATGCGATTACTTCCTCGTTTCCTAGTACTGCACATTCCACCTCTTGACCATTAATGCCTTTTTCTATTAATATTTTATTATCAAATTTTCCTGCATATTGTATGTATTCTTTTAATTCTTCTTTATTTTTGGCTTTATTAATTCCAACACTTGAACCAGAATTAGATGGTTTTATAAAAGCTGGAAATCCTATCTCTTTGGCAATAATATCTACTCCCTCTTCTAAAGTTACCTTTTTTTCATTGAATTCTTTATCGATATATATGTATGTATTTTGGTACTTTTTTAAATATATATATGGTGCTTGACAAATATTGGCTTTATCAAAAATTACTTTTGTATATGCTTTATCCATACCTACGCTTGATGCCAATACCCCACATCCTACATATGGTTTTTTTAATATTTCAAATAAACCTTGTATTGTTCCATCTTCTCCATAAAGTCCATGTAGTACGGGAAAAAGTACATCTAATTTTTGTATATATGCCATAACATTTTCCATCTTATGCAAATGAAGCATATCTTCATTAATTTCTATATTTTCTAAATTGTCATATTGATACCATTCTCCGCTTTTTGATATATATATTGGAAAAATTTCATATTTCTTTTTATCTAAATTTTTTAAAACAGAATTTGTAGACATAACAGAAACTTCATTTTCTGTTGACATTCCACCGAAAATAAGCCCTAATTTTATTTTCATACTATCCTCTCCTTTATTTTTATTACTGTTATTTTAATTACTATATTTTTTTATGTTTTTTATTTAAATTCTATCTTTATTTTTTCTACTATGTCGAAAAATCTCATGCCATTTGATGCTTTAAATAAAATCACATCTTCTGATTGCACAATTTGCTTTAATAAATTTGCAATTTCTTCTCTATTTTCAAAATAATATATATTTTTTTCATTAAATCCTTTTTCTTTTGCGGATTCAACAATATATTTCGCATTTTCCCCACTGCAGATTAAAATATCTACTTGGTTTTCACATATAATTTCACCAATTTCTTTATGTAATGCTAGAGCAAATTCTCCCGTTTCTAATATATCTCCTAATACTGCAATTCTTCTGTTTGCCTTCATATGATTCATATATGCCAAACTTGCTTTCACAGATTCTACACTAGAATTATATGCATCATTAATTAGCCTAATACCATTTTTTAGTTCTATGATTTCCATTCTATTTTTAGTAAGAGAAAATGTTTCAATTCCTCTTTTAATAGCATCATTTTCTATATTTAATAATTCTCCAACGGCAATGGCACATAAACTATTTAATACAAAATGCTCTCCTCCGACAGGAACTTTTATATTTTCTTTTTTATTCTTTACATATGTATTGTATTTGCTACCATTTTCATACAATTCAATCTCTTCTGCTTGTATATCACTTTTTTCATAGATTCCGTATGTTTTTACGTTTATCTTGTCTTTATTTTCTTTATACCATTTATGTAGTAAATCATTATCATTATTGATAATCATATATGGATTTTTAGCACCATCTAGGATTTCTAATTTTGCCTTTAAGATATTTTCTCTTGAACCTAAGTTCCCTATATGTGATGTACCTATATTGGTAATAATACATATGTTAGGTTTTGCAATTTTAGAAAGTAAATGAATTTCTCCAAAATGATTCATTCCCATTTCTAATACAAATGCTTCAATATCATTTGGTGCATTTAATATCGTAAATGGCATTCCAATATTATTGTTATTATTTCCTATTGTTTTACAAATTTTATATTTTTGTGCGACAACATTTGCCACCAAATCTTTTGTACTTGTTTTTCCTACACTACCTGTAATAGCTATGACAGGTACATCGTATATATCCCTTTTATAACTTGCTAATTTATATAATGCTTGTAAGGTATTTTCTACTTCTATAATCACTTTATCTTGATATGGCTCTATGTCATGTTTATCCAATTTTACATCTTGTACAATAACGCCCATTGCACCATTATCTAATGCTTTCTTCCAAAATGCATTTCCATCAAAATTTTCTCCTTTGATTCCTATGTATATATCTCCTTTTTTTATAGTTCTTGTATCTTTAGAAAATTCTTTACAGATGAATGCTTCATCTCCCGTGATTAATTTTCCTCCTGTACATGCTAGTACATCTTTTATCGTTATATTTTTCACCTTTTTCACCTCTATATCTTTTTTAGAATTATATGATTAAATTTCTTTTTTTGCAACTATATAGAGGATTTTTCTATTTTTTATGCAATTTAACAATTAATTGTATTTGTAATATAAAAATATGAAAATATGAAAATTTTAACCTTGCTGTATACGAAAAAATGGATAGAAATCTTTTGCATTCTATCCATTTTCGTATTATTGTTCTACTGCCCTATTTGCTATTTCGATTGCTTTTGAAACAATGTTTCCACAATCTTTAGAAGAAACATTTCCCCAGCTTCCTCCGTCTTTTTTTACTTGCTCATATACGCCCAACTCTTTTGCTATTTCTTCTCTTAAATTTTCAGAAATTAATTTACTATTTCTAGACATATTTCCTCCTAAAAAATTTAAAATTATAAAACTGTATATACAACTTTATATTTCTAGTATTCGCTTTTTTCAATAAAATTATTTTAGCAAAATCTTTATTTTTTTCCTTTTTTTATTTTATGATTTTTGTGTGAATATCTATAATTTTTCGACGAATTGTGATATACTATTTATGATATCTTTTAAAGGAGATTTTTATGAGCATAAAAAATTTAGAATTAGATAAAGATAAAGATATAAATATAAATGTACAAAGAGAATTTCGTCCAGTGGAAAATTACCAACCTTCCAACACCAAAACGATATCTTTTAGTATTGCTAGTATTTTTGGAATTTTGGTACTTATTTTTATATGTATATTGCTGATTGTCTTTTTTTTATTGACATTTTTAAATAATAAAAATGAAAACATCATTTCTGGAATCAGTATAAAGGGAGTAGATGTTTCTAATTTATCCATTGATGAAGCAAAGGAAAAAATACAAAATTATATTAATGAACATTTACCAGAAAATATAAGTTTAGTACATAATGATTATGAAACAAGTATTCCTTTATCTGCTCTTAATGTGAATTTCGATATTGATTCAATTGTTAATCAAGCATATGCTATAGGAAAGACGGGTAATGTATTTGAAAATACATTTACCACCTTGAAAACATTAATTGCTAACATAGATTTAGAACCTCATCTAACTTTAGATGAAGAACAATTACGAACTTCTTTAAATGACATTTCCTCTAAATTGCCAGATACCGTTATTCAAAGCGGATATTATATTGATGGAAATAATCTAATACTGACAAAAGGATCTGAGGGTAATGTTGTTGATGTAAATCAAATGTGCGCATACATAAAAAATGGTATTTTAAATTTAACATTAAAAAATAGAACACTAGATATTGCAACTATATCTAAACACCCTTCTGAAATCAACATTGATAAAATATATAATGAAATTCATAAAGAACCTGTTGATGCTTATTATACCCAAGACCCTTATGCTGTTTATCCATCTGAAAATGGTGTCGATTTTGCAATATCTCTAGATGAAGCAAAAAATATGTTATTAGAAGAGCAAGAAGAATATACCATACCTTTAAAAATTCTATATCCAAATGTAACAACAAATATGATTGGTACAGAAGCTTTTCCAGACTTACTTTCTACCTATTCTACTAGATATTCTACTAGTGATAGAGATAGAACAACAAATTTACAATTAGCAGCCTCAAAAATTAATGGTACGGTTTTAATGCCTGGAGAAACTTTTTCATATAATCAAGTTGTTGGTGAAAGAACCATAGCCGCAGGATATAAAGAGGCACCTATCTATGTAAGCGGAGAGGTTGTTGATGGATTAGGTGGCGGAATTTGTCAAATCACTTCTACATTATATAATGCTGTATTATATGCTAACCTAGAAATTGTGGAAAGAAGTAATCACCAGTTTGTACCATCTTATGTTACAGCCAGTAGAGACGCCACAGTTGTATATGGTTCTATTGATTTCAAATTTAAAAATAATAGAGATTATCCTATAAAATTAGTATGTTCTGTTTCTGGTGGTATTGCCAAATTTGACATATATGGATTAAGAAGTAATAATGAATATGAAGTTGAAATCTCATCTTATATTACTGGTAGTACATCTACTTCTACCTATTCAGAAGCTTATAAAATATTAAAACAAAATGGACAAGTTGTTGGTACAGAATTGTTATCTAAAGATACTTATAAACGACATTGAACTTTAGGGAATATCCCTAAAGTTCATTTTCTTTTTACATCGTTAATACACCATTTGCCGTTTCTGTAATAACTAATATATCCTCTTCTCTTCCATTTTCTGCATTTATATATACTAAAAATTCTTTATCATCTACTTTTCCTTTAAATTCATAACATAATATTTCTGTTTGCCATTCCGTAGGAATTATTGCCAATCTTTCGCTTGTAATTTCTAATTTTTTATTCAAATTTTTCTTAGCTTCTTCCTTCGTAATCTTTATATTCTGAATATTTCTTTGCGTATGATTGTTTAAATATCCGGTTGTTTCTATTCCTAATATATCACCATTATCTAAAGCTACTTTCACTTTTATCAAATCAGGATAAACAATTACATCATCTTGCATATAGGCATAGTTTATGGTTGTAACACCTTCTTGTGTTATATAATATGTCTCTTTCATATTTGTAAATCCCTTATTGTCTAAAAATTCTTTTCCCTTTTTAGTTGCCTCTTCTTGAGATATAATTTCAGAATTCACATTTCGATTGGTATTCATATAAATAACATGTCCACCTTTTTTAGATATGGATATATTGATGTTCTCATCATCATTGTTTGTTGCAGAAAAACTATATGCTGGAATTGTTGCATTTTCTGATAATCCCAAACTACTAATTTCTTTTATATTGTCTTTTCCTATAAAATCTTGTGCCATTTCTTGTGCTTTATTTTCATCAATATCTTCTCCTGTCAAGCCTTTTTTCTCATTACTTGTTATGTGTTCTGAATAGGCACCATCATAAATTAATCCAGAATATTCATGAAAATTTTCTTCCAAATTACTAAAACTTTCTTTTGATATATTATCGACCTGTTGTGCAAAGGCTACGGTTCCTTTTTTCGTTAATTCTCCCCATTGAAATCTTCCACTATTCAAATCTTCTGATAATTGATTTAATGTATTTTCTAATTCTGTGCTATAAGAATGTAATTCTTCAAGATTTGTTAAATCCTCCTGTGTTAAGCTTTCATTATATATATTTTTTCTAGATAAAGAATAACTATAATCACTTACTTGATTCAAGAATTTTTCGGTGTTTTCTAATTCTTGACTCTCTATTGGTAACATACTTAAATAACTTTGCGCTAAATTGGCTTCTCTCCATAGGTTTGTTAATGTTTCTGCTCCATGTTCTGGAGTTGTAGATATTAATGATTTTGCTAAATAGGTTTCTACATTTTGTACATAATCAACCAATTCATAAAATGCCATATTATATGAATTTTCTGAAGCTTGTCTATATTCTCTCTGCTTTTTATATAGTATGATACCTAATATGGCAACAACTATAAGAAGAACCACAATTATGCTAAACATATGACCCTTTTTTAGTCTTTCTTTCCACTCTACTAATTTATTCATACTTTCCCTTCCTTTCCTTATTTGCAAAATCTATGTTTTCCAATTGTTTTGACATGTGGTCTTGACCATATCCAACTATTGGTTGCTGTATCTGGATTAAAATAATATACACATCCACCAGTTGGGTCCCAACCATTCATTGCATCTTGTGCTGCTTTATATACAGTTGATCCTTCTTCTATTGGCTGATTAATTTGACCATCTGCTACTGCTGTAAAGGCCCCTGATTGATAAATGACGCCAGATATTGAATTGGGAAACCTAGAATCTTTTACTCTATTTAATATAACAGCACCAACCGCTACTTGTCCCTCATATGGTTCGCCTCTTGCTTCTCCATTAATTGCTCTTGCCATCAATTGAATATCTGATGTGTGAGATGTCGCTGCATAACTAACATTTTGTTTTGGACTGTTTTTAGCAAAAATAACCATTGCTAGAAATACGAGTATTAACAAACTAAATATACTTAATACTTTTACTATTTTTTTCACCCTATCACCTCTCATAATAAACATTTCATTTGTTTCTTATTTATTTTTTCTTTTTTATAAAAAATTATTCCATTTTTTGAAATTTTATTATATTTATGTTAAAATTGAACTGCAAATGAATTTAAATCATAAGCATGGATTTTCTTATGATTTTAAAAAAGGAGATTATTATGAAAATTTTAATTTTTTATGCATCTTATGGTGGTGGACATCTAAATGCTGCAAAATCAATTCATGAATGTTTAAAAAGCAATTATGATAATATAGATGTTGAGTTAATCGATTGCATGAAATATGTGAATAAAACCATAGAAAAAATGACAACAAAAGCCTATAATGAAATGGCAAAAAAAGTACCTTGGGCTTGGGGAAGAATTTATTCTGATTCTCAAAAAGGACCTCTTGCTCATATAACTAGCAGATCTAATAAATTTATGGCGATTAAATTATTAAAACTGTTACGAGAAAAACAGCCAGATTTAATTATTTCTACACATCCTTTTGGAAGTCAAATGTGTAGTTATCTAAAAAGAAAAGGGAAAATCACCTCTAAAATCGCTACCATTATGACTGATTTTGCACCACATGATCAATGGTTGGTTGGTTCAGATTTTACAGATTACTATTTTGTTGCACATGATAAAATGAAAGCTTATTTAATTTCAAAAGGTATTGATGAACATAAAGTATTTGCCACAGGAATTCCTTTGTCTAATCGATTTTTAAAGTCATATGATAAAGAGAACATATTTGCAGAATTAAATTTTAAACCAGACAAAAAGACCATCCTATTTTTTGGTGGTGGTGAATTTGGATTGGGAAAAACAAGAACTGTAGAAATTTTTGAAGGTTTTGTTCAATATTGCACAAATATGCAAATCATTGCCATTGCTGGAAAAAATGAAAAAATGAGGTTGGCGTTTGAAAAAGTCGTTTCAAATTATCAGGCAAAAGAACGTGTCATTGTTTTTGAATACACTACACAAGTTCCTGAATTTATGTGTATTTCTGACTTGGTTGTTACAAAACCTGGTGGTTTAACAACGACAGAAAGTCTAGCTTCTCATTTACCTATGGTTATTATCAATCCTATTCCTGGTCAAGAAGAAGAAAATGCGGAATTTTTGGAGAGTCATGGGATTGCTGTGTGGATTAGAAAACAAGATAATGTACTTGAAATTTTAGAAAATTTATTTTCTCATCCTGACAAATTAGAAAATATGAAAGAACATACAAAAAAACTAGCTAAAGTACATTCTACACAAGATATTTGTGATATTTTATTAAAAAATTAAATGAACCCGGAACATCATTTGATGATGTTCCGGGTTGCCAATATTTCACCATTTAAAAGGTATATCTCCCATTCATTAGACACCTTTTTAAATGGTGGGGGAAGGATGAATCTTCTTTTTTCATCCAATTTTCTGATGCCATAAATTTTTACATCTTTTGGCATCTCCTTACTGTTTCCAGGAATAAATAGAATATCTTCACCTCTTATACCAATGTATACCGTATCCACTCCTTTTAAATTTGAAAACTCATACAGTTCCTGCGGAATAATCAACCGGTTCTGGTTATCAGCTTCCATTTTTACTCCCCTTTCTAAATTTTGATATACTTATTATTATAACAGATTTTAATATTTTGTCAAATTATGTTAATTTATAATTCTCTTCTTCCTTCTAAAGCTTTTGTTAATGTAATTTCATCTGTATATTCTAAATCGCCACCTACTGGTATTCCATGAGCAATTCTTGTCACTTTTATCCCTAATGGTTTGATCAATTTAGATAAATACATTGCTGTTGCTTCTCCTTCTACTCTTGGATTTGTTGCAAGAATTACTTCTTTTACTGTTCCATCCATTAACCTAGCCAATAGCTCCTTTATCTTTATATCATCAGGTCCTACGCCATTCATTGGAGATATGGAACCATGTAAAACATGATAAACACCTTTAAATTCATGTGTTTTTTCCATAGCAATAATATCTCTTACATCTTCAACCACACATATAGATGATATATCTCTTTTGGGATTGCTACAAATTGGACAAGGATCTGTATCAGAAATATTATAACATTTACTACAATATTTTAAATTTTTCTTTGCTTCTAATATAGAGTTTACAAATTCTTTTGTTTCCTCTTCTGAACTATTTAAGATATAAAAAGCAAGTCTTGCAGCAGTTTTATGCCCAATGCTTGGTAATTTTTCAAAACTTTCTATTAATTTTTCAATTGATGGTGAATATAATGACATTTCGTACCTCCCTTTTTTATCTTATCTCTCCATATTTAAAAAGAGATTATTGGAAAACTCCTATAATCCCTTTTTATTTTACATGAATCCTGGTATATTAAATTTTCCTAATTGATCTGCTTGTGCACTATCTACTTTTCTTAATGCTTCATTTACACATGTTAATATTAAATCTTCTAGCATTTCTACATCATCTGGGTCTACAACATCTTTTTGTATTTTGATTTCTTTGATCATTTTTTGTCCTGATACTTTTACAGATATTGCTCCTCCACCTGCTGTTGCTTCAAATTCCTTACTTGCTAATTCTGCTTGAGATTTTTCCATATCTGCTTGCATTTTTTTTGCCTCTTTCATTAAGTTATTAATATTCATTCCTCCGAATCCTCCCATACCGCCTGGGAATCCACCTCTTTTTGCCATTTTTTCTCATTCCTTTCTTTTCTATACATTTTTATTTTTTATTTTAGTCTATTACCTGAAAAGGTATATCTGATTCTTTTGCTATACTTTTAATGTTTTCTTCTTCTGTTTTTCTTATATCTCCTACATTTGTGATATATTTTATATTCATTGGTTTTCCTGAAGCCATTGATACTAAATTCGAAATTTCTTTTATATTTTCTTGTTTTTCTAATACAGTTCTACCAAATGAAGTTAACCCATTTGGAAATTCTATTCCTACTGTCATATCATTAATTTCTCTTGCTCTTGTATTCATAAGATTTGTATATAATACAATTTTTCCATTTTGTCTCAAGTCTTTGACTATTTGTGGCCAATATTCTTCTACTTTGTTAGAATAAGATGTTGTTTTATGTTGTTTTTCTTCTTTGCTATTAGTATTGGTCATTGTTGTATTTTTAACTGTGTTTTGCATATTACTGGTATTCATAGTATATGCCATTTTTGCTTCTGGCTGGATTGGTTGTGGTTGCGCATAGTTTGTATTTGCAGTATGATTTCTTAAATAGTTTTCTATCTTACCAACTCTTTTGTCTAAATCACTATTATCCGTAGATGTTAATTGACTACATAGTTTTATAATGCCTGCTTGAAATATGATTGTTTTTTGTGTAGAAAATTTCATTTCATTTTCCAATTCTGATAATGTATATACTAGATTGATTAACCTTTCTTTCTCAACCTTTTCTGAAATTTCTTTTAAGTTTTGTTTTTCTTGTTCACTATATAACTCGACATTCTTTGTCGCTTTATATAATAAGATATCTTTTACATATTTTACAATTTCCCATAGGAAATTCGATATATCTTTTCCATCTTCTAACACTTTATTAATCGTTATTAATGCTGTGTCAACATCATATGCTATGATTGCTTCTACAATTTCATGTACAAATACCATTTTAGGTATTCCTACTAAATCCTTTATTTTGTCTTCATCTATTGTATTTTCTCCATCTTGTATACATCTTTCTAATATGGATAAAGCATCTCTCATAGCCCCTTCTGATAATGTAGCAATAATATTTAATGCCTCTTTTGTAATTTCTATATTGCTTTCTTTACACACAATTTCTAATCTTTTTATAATATCCTGATTGGATATTTTTTTAAAATCAAATCTTTGACATCTAGATAATATTGTGGCAGGTAGTTTTTGAGGTTCTGTTGTTGCTAGTATAAATTTTACATGTTCCGGCGGTTCTTCTAGTGTTTTTAATAAAGCATTAAATGCTCCTGTAGATAACATATGTACCTCATCAATAATATATACTCTATATTTTGCCTTTGTTGGTAAAAAATTTACTTCTTCTCTTATGCTCCTTATATCTTCAACACTATTATTAGAAGCCGCATCCATTTCAACAATGTCTGTTAATGAACCCAAAATAGCTTCTTTACAAATTTCACATTCATTACATGGCTCTCCATCTTTGGGATTTAAGCAATTAATTGCTCTTGCTAAGATTTTAGCAGCAGATGTTTTTCCTGTTCCTCTTCCACCATTAAACAAATATGCATGACCTACTCTATTTGCCATAATCTGATTTTTTAATGTTCTGGTTATATGTTCTTGCCCCACCATTTCTGAAAAATTTAATGGTCTAAATTTCCTATAAAGCGCTGTGTACCCCATAATTATCACATCCTTTATATTCTTATGTCATATCACAAAAAAATGGTCCTGATAATTTAATCTCTCTATGGAAAGTATACCACATAAAGATAAACTACTTATTGCTGCTTCCTTCCGGACCTGACAAGATTCATAGGTCTTTATTGGATACTCTCCATACAAAGATTAAATATCATACCATTTGTATTATATAATGATTTTGCTATTTAATCAAGTATTATTTTATAGAAAATTAATTACTAATTCTTTTAAAAATGACATCTTTTAAATCTGTAATTTCTATAGATGTACTTCCCTCTTCTACAACATTACCGGTTGGTAATTCGGTTGTAATTTCTGCTTGATATTCTTTTCCGCTTTCTAATTTTATTGTTAAATGAAACGATAATTTTATTTGTAAGCTTTCATTTGTAATATTTGATTTTTTTAATAATTCATTATGATTGATTTCTTCTTCCTCTGATTTATATTTTGTCACATTATTATTAGAACATCTAAAGGCAATAATACCTCCCTGATTAGCTATTTTTAAATTTTTTAAATCAGACTCCATATCTCCTACATATTCTAAATTTTGCACAATATCTTCATCTTTGTATTTAAATATCACTTTTTCTTCTTCTGCATCTGGTTTGTATATTTTTATGTTATCTTTATTATTTGCTTCCACATTAAAATTATCTACATATATTGATTTTATAACTTCTGTTTTATCATATTTCTCATTTTTATTAATATATAAATAGATATCATTTGATTGATGCACATCAAATGACCATTTTGTATCTGTTTGTCCATCATCAATCCCTTCTTGTGAACTAATAATTGTTATTTTATCTAATATAAATGGCATATTGGTTTCTCCCTCTACGCTATACCTTAAAATCAACATACCTACTATAAATACAATAACGGTTATAATAACAATGATCATACAAATATGAAAACTTTTTGTTTTGGTTAAATTTTTAAATTTATCAATCATATCTTCCTCCCGATAAATATTGATATATTATATAGTATTTTTAAAAATTCGTCAAACTGTCGATTTCTCCTTTTATAAATATACTCTCTACAAGTTCGCATTTAGATAAGCATTACTTAATACGTATTAAAAATGTAAAGCAAAATGATATCATTTGCATCCTTGCTAGTTTATTTTTTTAATTTTCTTAATTCTTTAAAGAATTTCTTTAAAATCATTTCACAATCTGTTTTCAATATGCCTGTTTCTACTTCTACTTTATGATTAAATGTATAATCTTCAAATAAGTTTAAAACTGAACCTGCTGCACCCGTTTTTTCATCTAAAGTACCTATATATAGTTTTTTGATTCTAGCATTGATGATTGCTCCTGCACACATACTACATGGTTCTAATGTTACATACATTTCGCAATCTAATAATCTCCAAGAATCCAGTTTTTTACTTGCTTTTTGTACGGCTATCATTTCTGCATGTTTTGTTGTATCTTTTTTTGTTTCCTTTACATTGTGCCCTCTTGCAATAATTTTTCCGTCTTTTACAATGACACATCCTACGGGAACTTCTAATTTATCATATGCCTTTTTTGCTTCTTTTAAAGCTTCTCGCATGAATTTTTCTTCCATATTTCCTCCATTTTTATGATACCTTTATTCATAAAATATTTACTATCATTTTAAGTTTTCTTATTTTGTTAATTGTATTTTATTATAAAAAATACCTTTTGTCTAGAACGTATCGATGATTTGTAATATCCTTATATACCAAAATTTTAGTAAAGATTTATAAGAAAGGCGTTTTTCTAATTTACCCTTTAAAGTAAGTGCAAAATGCGAGATCATGTTTTATATAACATCATCTCGCATTTTATCTTCTTATGAAACTTTGAAAAATTTTTTGAAATAGTGCAAGTTGCTTATTTTATCTAAATACACCACATCTCCATGTTTATCTATGCATTTAAGAATAATCTCGTTATTTTCTGCAAGTCTAGCATAAAATTTAGCTTGTTCCTTTTCCAAGATGTTTAAAAGCATCTCTATTGCACTTGTATCTGGTATCATCTGAAAAGATACTTGTTTAAACTCTGTTTTAGATAAAATATTTGCCAATTCAGCTTCTATTTTTCTAGTTTTTTCTTCATATTCAGCCTTATCGCCTTTCAAAATAAATAAAAAAAAAGCCCCCAAATAACTCCTGCTGAAGCACAGGCTACAAATATATAATATAATTTGTCCTGCTCTTTCGATGCTATTACACTAATGATTGCAATAATCAGATATACCGCAGTAATAATCGTTGATATTCTCTTTGCCTGTTTTGCTGTTAATTTTCTTTTTCTACGTTTCCTTTTCATCTGTTCATTCCTCCTACTTAACAAATTATTGTTTATAAGTTACTAATATGATTGGCATATAACCAATTGGTGTGCCTAGAGGGACTCGAACCCCCATCGGTCGCTTAGGAGGCGACTGCTCTATCCTGCTGAGCTATAAGCACATTTTTTATACTATACCAAATTTTTATTGTTTTGTAAATCCCCCTCAGCTGTAAAAAGAGGATATCCTGAAATAGATCTCCTCTTCAAATTATCGAGAAAGTATATAATGCAACAATCTTTTTTGATATTATTTTTGAACTTTGTACTTATCTATTTATAATTATCTAATGATTTAACACATGAAATATACAATATAAAAATATAAAACAATTCTTTCTTATCTTATCTCCTCTTCCAATAAATTACTATCATCAATATCATTACTGTAGACCATTTGCTGTCTTTCTTCAATTAATGAATACATTTGATTTCTTGTTTCAATTAACGAATCTGCTGTATCAGCATAAAGATTTCTTAATTGTATGTAATAGTATGCCATTACTCCTAACATAATACATAATATTATGATGATAACCAGAAATATTTTATTTAGTTTATTCATATCAATTCCTCCTTTTTAAACTGTTGATTATAAAAGTATTTATAAATTCACGTGCATTATACCATTTTTTTCCTTTTTTGTAAATTACTACTTAATTAATTTTTTTCTTCCTAATTTTCATAATTGTTTATAGATTATCTCCTTGACAATGTCTGTTATAATATAAATAAAATGTTGCTAAATATTTTATATTTAGCAATTTTATACACTAAATTATTATTTTAAGGAGAATTTTTATGCAAAGAATATTAAGTCATATGCGAAAAGCAATAGAAGAATATCACATGATAGAAGAAGGAGACAAAATTGCTATTTGTCTTTCTGGCGGGAAAGATTCTATTACCATGTTAAAAGCTTTTAAAAATTTACAAATATTTTATCCTAAAAAGTTTGAGATTATCGCAGTAACAGTTAATCCTGGATTTGAATTTTTCGATACAGATTTTTTAAAGGCTATTTGCCATGAAGTGGACATCCCTTTATTTATTGAAAATAGTAATGCAAAGGAAATTGTTTTTGATATCAGAAAAGAAAAAAATCCTTGTTCATTATGTGCTAATTTACGTAGGGGTGTTATTAATTCTATCGCCATTAGAGAAAGCTGTAACAAAATTGCTCTTGGGCACACACAAGATGATGTTTTAGAGACTTTTCTTTTAAACTTATTATATACAGGAAATATTGGGACTTTTTCACCAAAAAGTTATATGGATCGTTCAAAAATTACTTTAATTAGACCACTTATCTATACACCAGAAAAAGAAATTAGACGATTTGTTAGAAAAAATAACATAACCGTGATGCCAAAAGTATGTCCAATGGATGGAACTTCTAAAAGAGAAGATATGAAAAATTTGATTTATACCTTATCCAAAAATATTCCTATGATTAGGGCCAATTTATTTGGAGCGATTCAAAGAAATTTAGACGACTGGAAACTAAACTAATTCGGTTGATGACAAAAAAGGAATTTGAGAATAGAGTCAAATTCCTTTTTGTATCACTTAAATTTTTACAACATCTAACATAGCTTGTTTTAAATCTTCTAATTTTTTAGTTGCTTCTTCGTCTGTCTTACCTTTTACACCCATATATAATTTTATTTTAGGTTCTGTTCCTGATGGTCTTATGCAACACCAATTGTTATTTTCTAATTCATAATATAACACATTTGATTTTGGAAGACCGCTTTTACTTTCTTCTCCTGTTATCATATTTTTTACATAGTCTTTTTCTATATCTTTAAACGTTAATACTTTATAGTCTCCAATCTTTTCTATGTCTTTATTACGTGTATTTGTCATGATTTGTTTGATTTCTTCTGCCCCTTGGGCACCTTCTCTAACAATAGATACTTGTGTTTCTTTATAATATCCATATTTTTCATAGATGGCTATCATTTGATCCCATAATGTTTTTCCTTTTGATTGATAATAACATGCTGCTTCGCAAAGTGCCATAACTGCTGCAATTCCATCTTTATCTCTTGCATAATCTCCTATTAAACAACCATAGCTTTCCTCAAATCCAAATACATATTCTTTATCTTTGTTTTCTTCTGCTTTTCTCATAACGGCACCAATGTTTTTGAATCCAGTTAATACTTCTATTACCTCTAATCCGTAATATTCTCCGATTGCTTTTGTTAAATTAGAAGATACGATAGTGGTTATCATCATTCCATTTTTAGGTAAAATCTCTTTTTCTTTCATTTGAGATATTCTGTATTCTGCAATTAATAGTGCTGACATATTTCCTGTATAATCTTTATATTCTCCTGTTTTACTATCTTTTGCAAAAATTCCTAATCTATCTGCATCTGGGTCTGTTGCTAAAACAACATCTGCATCTACTTTTCTAGCTAAGTCTAATGCTAATTTAAATGCTTTTGGATCTTCTGGATTTGGATAATCTACTGTTGGAAAATTACCATCTGGTTCTTTTTGCTCTGGAACAACATATAGATTTTCTATTCCAATTTCTTTTAATAATCTTTCTGCTACCATATTTCCTGTTCCATGTAATGGCGTGTATACAACTTTTAATTTTTTACCTTGCTCTTTGACGATTTCTGGATTTAATATCAAACTTTTTAGTTTTTCAATATATTTGTCATCCATTTCTTTTCCTACAAAGTGTAATAATCCTTTTTGTTTTGCCTCTTCTTCTGTCATCTCTTTTATCTCTGAAAAACTTGCAACTGCTCTAACTTTTTCAATAATATCTTTATCTCTTGGTGCTACAATTTGTGCCCCATCATCCCAATATACTTTATATCCATTATATTTAGGTGGATTATGGCTTGCTGTTATCATAATCCCTGCTGTACAGCTTAATTCTCTTACGGCAAAAGACAATTCAGGAACTGGTCTTAAACTTTCAAATAAATATGTTTTTATCCCATTAGCACATAAAATTAAAGCTGTTTGCATACTAAATTCTTTTGACATTTTTCTGGAATCATAGCTAATGGCTACACCTTTGCTTTCTGTCCCTTGTTCTAATATGTAATTTGCTAATCCTTGTGTTGCTTTTCCTACTGTATATTTATTCATTCTATTTGTTCCTGCCCCAATAATTCCTCTAAGTCCTGCTGTTCCAAACTCTAGTTCTTTATAAAATCTATCCTCTATTTCTTTTTCATTATCTCTTATTGCTAATAATTCTTTTTTTGTTTCCCCATCAAATTCTGGACTTTCACACCATTTTTTATATGATTCTAAGTAATTCATATAATAACCTCCTTTTTCTTTGTTGAATTTTGCTTATTCATTCTACGTTATCGTATCACAAAATATATAATAAAGAAAGCGATTTGTGAAAATTTTAATATATACTTTGTTATTTTCTTGTTATAGATTACAAATCAACAAAAACAAAGCTCAATCCAATGCATATCTTCCATCTATGTCTTAAGAGGACCCCAAACGGGATCCTCTTTTCATAATCATTATTTTAGTCTAAATGATAAAATTTCTTATATAATTCTCTTGCAGTCTTAGGGCAATCCACACCTGCTGAATCGGCATTTTTTACTGGTGCAAATTCTTCTTCTCTTTTTACTCTTAAAATTGCCATATCATCTACTTCTCCAAAAGCATCAAATAGAAATGCTTCAAACTTGTAGGCATTTGGAGAATCTGGTTCTACTAAGTTTCCATCTTTATCAATATATTTTGCTTTTTTGAATGCAACATGGTATGGTAATGGTTCTGATCCCATTCTTTCTATAGCATCAATACTAAATAAGTTGCATAAAATATGTGATTCACCATATAATAATTCTCCGTTTTCATCTGTTGCTTCTGCCATTTCATCTGTTATTTCTGAATATTCTATTACATTTGGTTTATCATTTCTTCTGCAAAATACTCCTACTTTTTCATGAGGATTTGCTTTTACTACTGATTTACAAGCGACCGTTACTTTTTTATCAATGGCAATTCCCATAAGAACAGGATCTACCATTTTTACTAAACAGTTATCTACTCCACCAATAAATACCCATTCAACACCTAGTTCTCTCATTTTCTTGGTCATATGTGTTTTTACTAATGATTCATAGATTCCCCCATGTCCATCAGCTGCTAATTTTATTAATCCATCTTCACCAATTAATATCTTACCTTCTGTGTCCATCATTGGTAGCTCGCCTTGCTCAAAGAAAAATATATTTTTATTTTTTTGATATCCAAAATATTTATGTTTTTCAAAAAATTCAACTGTTTCTTTGTTGTTTTCTCTACTTGTCATAATAAACCAAGGTATGATAACACCGTATTTTTTCCCTTCTTCTTTTAAATTATCACATAATAATTCAAATAAAGATTTGTGCGAATCTAATCCAATATCATAAGTTCCTTTTGGCCCTGTATGCCCTAGTCTAGTTCCTTGTCCACCTGCCATTGTAACCGATGCTAATTTTCCTTCTTTGATTGCTTTTTTTCCTATTGCTTCATAATATTTATATTTATCATTCAATTTAAATTTATCTAAATAATCTATTGGGGTTATTTTGTCATGATTGTTTGATTTTTGTTGTTTCGTACTATTATATAGATTGTTTACAAGTTCAAAATCAATATTGGCAATTTGTTCTAATAATTCTTCTTTTTTTCTTTCATCTAGTTTATCATAATGATTTAATAAATGTTCTTGACCATATTTTTTTAGTACAGCCTCTATTTCATCTAATCTTATGTCCATAAAATTCATCCTTTCTTATTTTTTATCATACCTATATTACACCATATTTTATTCCAAGTCAATTATTGACAGATAATATTTTTACCTGTCATTATTTGTCTTTTAATTATATTTCTATCTTACCAGATGTTCCTAAGATTTTGTCATATTTCTCTGCTATACTTTCTATTTTATTTTCTATTTCATAAAATTCATAACAATTGATAATTTTTATATTCTGTTTATCTTCCACCCATTTTCCTATATTTTTATTGATATTCTCTATATAATTTTCTTTTCCTTTAATAAATATAAGCATATTTTTATTTTCTTTACTATTTTTGCTAATCTCTTTAAATTTTTCTAGATCATCATTTTTCCAATCTAATTTTAATATTTGATTTTTTTTTGCTTGCTTTAGATTCATTCTTTCTATCAAAGTGTGTACAGTATCTTCTAAATTATTTTCTGTTAAAATAATAATCTTTTTATTTTCATCTATACTTTTACTAATATAAGGTAAACTTATCATTTCAAAATGATAATCACTTGCATAAAATGCACAAATTTTTTCTTTTGTTAAATTTTCCATTATAACACATTCCTTTCAAACTTATATAATCATACGGAATTCTGCATTTCTTAATTTTGTTTACTGGTAAATTTTACCATTTTGTTACAAATATGTCAATCATATTTCAATAAAAATCATCGTTTTTTTTCGACAATGTATATTTTTTCTTATTTTGTTAATACTTATCTTAAAGAATATTTTAGAAAAAAAGTTTATTGGAGGTAACTTATGAAAAAAATTTTAAAAATATTTAAAAATCCCAAGGTAAAAATGGTAATTATTTTAACTTTTTTACTTTTTGTATATACGAGCATATGTGCTGTTTCTTATGCTAACTATATATCTACCGATATTTCGAATTCTGTCTTTAGACTACATGTTATTGCTAACAGTGATACAGAAGCTGATCAGAATTTAAAATATATTGTTAGAGATAACTTACTAGAATATATGAATACATTATGTGCAGATTGCTCTACTAAAGAAGAAGCCATTCTTGTTGCACAACAAAATATTGAAACTTTTAAAAAAATTGCTTTAGAAACAATAAAAAATGAGGGATTTAATTATTCTGTTAATGTCCGCATTGGTAATTTTGAATTTCCTACAAAACATTATGGTGATATTTCACTTCCTGCAGGATACTATGATGCTTTAAGAGTAGAAATAGGTGAGTCCAAAGGACAAAATTGGTGGTGTGTCATGTTTCCTCCATTATGTTTTGTAGATGTATCTTCTGGCGTTGTTCCTGAAGAATCTAAGGAAGATTTAGAAAACTCCTTAAATGATGAAGAATTTGCCATTGTCTCTGATAATGATAGTTTAAATATTAAGCTCAAATTTAAAATATTAGAATTTCTTAATAATACTGGTCTAATAACTGCTAAAAAATAGTTGCAATACGTTCTACTTTATGATATATTTATAATGTAATAGAGTGTTATGCTATACACTCTATTTTATTTTTGTATTAATCAAATTCATATATTGGGGGTAATATAAATTGGAAAAATTAGTTGTAAAAGGACCTACACCTTTAAAAGGCGAGGTGACAGTAAGTGGAGCAAAAAATGCTGCTGTAGCTATTTTACCAGCCACACTTTTAATTGATGGTGTATGTACTATAGAAAATCTACCAAATATAAGTGATATAAAAATATCTTGTACAATATTAGAAAAATTAGGTGCCAAAATCACTTGGAACGACGAACATAGTATAACAATTGATACATCAAATATAACCACAACGAAAGCACCTTTAGATTTAACAAGTAAATTTAGAGCTTCTTATTACATAATTGGTGCTATGCTTAGTAGAAAAGGTGAAATTGAAGTCGGTATGCCTGGTGGATGTAAATTAGGTGCTAGACCAATTGACCAACATATAAAGGGTTTTGAATTATTAGGCGCAAATGTTACTGTAGAAAAAGGTAAAATTTATGCAAAAGCTAAAAAATTAAAAGGTTGTCCTATTTATATGGATGTTGTATCAGTAGGTGCCACTATAAATGTTATGCTTTCTGCTGTACTTGCTAACGGAACAACCATCATTGATAATGCTGCTAAAGAACCACATATTGTAGATGTTGCAAACTTTTTAAACACAATGGGTGCTGATATTAGAGGAGCCGGTACAGATGTTATAAAAATTAATGGTGTTAAAAAACTACATGGAAATGCCACTTATTCTGTTGTTCCAGACCAAATTGAAGCAGGTACTTTTATGCTTGCAGCTGTTGCAACAAAAGGTGATTTATTAATAAAAAATTGTATTACAAAACATTTAGAATCTGTTACTGCAAAAATTATTGAAATTGGTGGTAATGTTGAAGATAATGGTGATAGCATCCGTGTTTGGTGTAATAAAAGACCAAATAGAGCAACAATAAAAACATTACCATATCCTGGTTTTCCTACAGATTTACAACCACAAATGGGTGTTGTTTTATCACTTGCTAATGGGACAAGTACAATCAATGAAAGTATATGGGATTCTAGATTCCAATATACAGAGGAATTAAACAAGATGGGCGCAAAAATTACAGCTCAAGGAAAAACCGCCTTTTTTGAAGGTGTAAAAAAATTATATGGTGCACCTGTATATTCTTCTGATTTAAGAGCAGGCGCAGCCTTAGTTGTTGCAGGTACTGCTGCTGAAGGTATAACAGAAATCTATAACTTAGATCATATTGATAGAGGATATGAAAACATTGAAGAAAAATTCAGAAAAGTAGGTGCCAATATCCAAAGAGTAAATGAATAAACAAAGGAAAGAGATCGATAAATTATGCTAAATTTTTGTAGTTTATATAGTGGAAGTAGTGGAAATAGCTTATTTGTTGAAACAGACCATACAAAGCTATTAGTAGATGCAGGTGTCAGTAGTAAAAAAATTGAAAAGGCTTTAACTGATATTCATATTGATCCTAATTCTTTAGATGGTATCTTAATTACACATGAACATTCTGACCATGTACAAGGATTAGGAACCTTTTCTAAAAAATTTGACTTACCTGTATTTGTCAATCAAGAAACATTAGATGCTATGCCAAAGCAAAGAGATAAAATTGCAGATAAAAATATTAAAAAATTTAAAGTTTCAGAAAAATTTTCTATAGGGGATTTAGATATCAATCCATTTTCAATCCCTCATGATGCGGCTAATCCTTGTGGATTTACCATATTGAATGATAATAAGAAAATTAGTATTGCAACAGACATTGGACATATGACAAATGACATTTTAAAAAATTTAGAAGAAAGTTTATTTGTTATGCTAGAATCAAATTATGATCCTGAGGTATTAAAATGTTCATCTTATCCATTTTCTCTAAAGTCTAGAATTGCTGGACCATCTCGGACATTTGTCAAATGAACTAGCTGGAAAAACAATTTCTTTCTTATTAAAGTCAGGTTTAAAAAATGCAATGCTTGGTCATTTAAGTAAAGAAAGTAATTTCCCTGAGCTTGCTTATAAAACTGTGGTTGAAGAATTAATCGCCAATAATTATAATGAAAATGCTTTATCCTTATCTGTTGCAGGTAGAGATACCCCTAGTAAATTCGTAACGATTTAACTTTTAGATGGACTTTGAGCGTATCTTAAAGTTCATCATTTTTTATATAAAGAGGAGTCTAAAATGTTAAATATTCATATTGTATGTATTGGAAAGATTAAAGAAAACTATTTGAAAGATGCCATAAAAGAATATACGAAACGATTAGGTAAATACTGTAAACTAACCATTTTAGAATTACCTGATGAAAAAATACCAGATAAATTAAATGAAAACATTGCGAATGAAATAAAAAGGAAGGAATCTGATAATATTTTAAATCACATAAAAAAGGATTCCTATATCATTTGCCTTGATTTAGCTGGAAAAGAACTTTCTTCTGAACAATTTTCTAAAAATATTGAAAATTTATCATTAGAAACGAGTTCTCTTACTTTTGTTATTGGGGGTTCTTTAGGTCTTTCATCTGATATATTAAAAAAAGCTCACCAAAAAATTTGTTTTTCAAAAATGACTTTTCCCCATCAATTAATTCGTGTGTTTTTGTTAGAACAAATCTTTAGAGGATTTAAAATATCTCATGGCGAAACTTATCATAGATAAACTGTATTTTAAACGAATCTATCATTTTATATAAATTCATTATTTTTATTACTTTATATTAATATTAGGTTTAATATTTAATATTTTATATTTTATATTTTATTGTAGAGAAAATAACATAGAAAAAAATATTTAAAATATAATATAGGGGCAAAAATTTTTTTAAATACTAATTATGGGGGAATTGTTATTTCCTCTACAAATTTAAAAACGTAATTAGTTGATTCAAATATAATTATATAGTCAATATATACTTTTCTTCTTTCAGATATGATATTTTATATTTTTATTTACTTTACTTTTTTATCTATTTTTTGTTTTATTGAATTTGTTTTAGAATTTAACAGTCTTTTTAATAAAACTTTAATCATTATGCTTCTTATTATAAAAAATATTGAAATAAATATTAAGATTTTTAATAACATATATAAATGTCCTTACTGAATCAATTTCCATTATTATACAGTATATGTTAAATATTGTCAAGAAAAACTTTACGACAAAAAGCGACAAACCACTATACTTGTTATTATTCCAACAATATCTGCTGTTAATGCAGCAATTAATACAAATCTTGTCTTCTTTATTTTCACACTTGATGAATATACTGCTATTGTATATAAGGTTGTTTCTGTTGCCCCCATGATGACAGATGCCATGATTCCTATTTGACTATCTACGCCAAAGGTTTTCATGATATCTGTTGCAATTGCTATTGAACTGCTTCCTGAAATTGGTCGTAGAATGGCAAGTGGCATAATTTCACTTGGAAAGTTTACTAAATGTAATATGGGATCAATTAGTTTTATTGCTATATCAATGATACCAGAACTTCTTAATGCTCCTACAGCTAAAAACAAACCTATTAAAGTTGGAAATATATTAATTACAATTTTTATCCCATCTTTTGCACCTTCTATGAATTTATCAAAAACTTCTTTTTTTTCAATAAAACCATATATTACAATGATTAATATAATCAATGGCATTGCCAAATTGGATATAAAATTAATGAATTCTATCATGTTTTCTCCCTTTTGTTAGAATACTTAATGAATAATTTTGTTATGGTGATTCCTGCTACTCCTGCGCAAATCGTTGCAATCCATACAGGAAAAATAATAGAAGTAGGATTTTCTGAACCTAAAGAACTTCTTATAGCTATAATCGTTGTAGGAATTATCTGAATGGAAGCCGTATTTAATACAATTAACATTATCATAGAATTACTTAACTCTTTTTTATTTTTATTCTCTTCCTGTAGTGTCTCCATCGCTTTTAATCCCAATGGTGTTGCAGCATTTCCTAATCCTAAAATATTGGCCACCATGTTCATAGAAATTTCATTTTGTGCTTTTTTATTTTCTTTTATTTCTGGAAAAAGAAAATGAATAACTGGTTTTAATAATTTATGAATTGCCTGAATGATTCTTGTATTGTTAGCAATATGAATAATGCCACTCCATAAACACATTGTTCCTAACATGGTTATGCTTAAATTTACAGCATTTTCAACACTTTCAAATATACTAGTATTTAAATTTTCTAGATTTCCCGAAAAAATTGCATAAGCAAATGATATTATTATAAAAATTGGCCAAACTAAGTTTAACAAATCCATCACCTAAATAATTTTATTCTATTATCAATTTTTTATTACTTTTTAATTGACCTAACCTTGCATTTGTGATATAGTAACAATGTATATAGGATTGTAATTTAACTTTTTAAGGGGGGATAATCTATGAAATCAACAGGAATTGTCAGAAAAGTAGATGAATTAGGAAGAGTTGTTATTCCTATAGAAATCAGAAATCAATTTAACATTGCTGAAAAAGATCCTATTGAAATATATGTTGATGGCTCATCAATTGTATTAAAAAAATATGAACCAAATTGTATTTTTTGTGGAAATACTGAAAATTTAATTAGTTATAATGATAAATTAATTTGTGAAGAATGTTCAAAAAATATAGGAAAATTAAAACCAAATAAGTAAGAGCTTTTCTCTTACCTATTTGGTTCTATTTTTTATTTATAAATTGTTGATAGATTTCATTTTTATTAACATTTCTATCTTTTGCAATCTGTTTAATAATTTCTTTTTTTCCTAAACCTTGATCTTTATAATATTGGTAATGTTCTTCTAGTGATAAGGTCATTAAAAGGTTTTCTTCTTCCTTTTGTGCACCTTCTAATATTAAAACAATTTCCCCTTTTATCTCTTTTGCTTTTTCTATTAATATATCTATATCTTCTCTCATGTATTCTTCATGAATTTTAGTTAATTCTCTTACTAATACAATTTTTCGATTACCCATTATTTCTTTTAAATCTTTTAAGGTTGTTTCAAGTTTGTGTGGTGCCTCATATAAAATTACTGTTTTCGTTATATTTTCTATCTCTGTTAACTTTTCTTTTCTATTTTTCTTATTTAATGGTAAAAATCCCATAAACATAAATTCTTTTGTATCTAATCCTGAACAGATTAAAGCATTAATCATCGCACAAGCTCCTGGAATTGGCACAATGCTTATCTTCTCTTCTATACATTTTCTAATAACCTCTTCTCCTGGGTCACAAATTCCAGGAGTTCCTGCATCAGACACAAGTGCTATATTTTTTCCTTCCTTTAATTCTTTGATCAAAATATCTGTTTTGACATCTTCATTATGTCTGTGATAACTCATTAATGGTTTTGATATGTCAAAATGATTTAATAACTTTAAAGTATGTCTTGTATCTTCTGCTGCAATTACATCTACATCCTTTAATATTTTTATCGCTCTTAGTGTCATATCTTCTAAATTTCCTATTGGTGTTGCAACAATATATAATGTTCCTATTTCTTTTGAATTTATTTCTTTCATCTATTTATCCTTCCCTTTTTTGTTTAAAATGAATCCATTCATTTATTAATATCGATTCATTACTTTGAAATTTCTATAATATGTAACATACCATATATCTCCTATTGTTTATATTATTTTTTATGATAGATTTTTAAAATTTCTTCTGTGTACGCCCCATTTTCATTATAAATATATAAATTGCTCTCTACTTTTAGAAATGGTTTTGCATTTTTGATTCCTTGTATTAAAACTAATTTTGGCATAGCTTTTATATTTGCATAAACAAATCTCATTTTTTTAGGCTCTATTTTATATTTTCGCATGATTGATAATATATCTACTAGTCTTTCTGGTCTATGCACAATATATAGTTCTCCCCTATCTTTTAACATATCTTTAGAAATCTTTATAAAATCCTCTAAATTTGCTTCTATCTCATGCCTAGAAATCAATTTTCGTGTATCATCATTTTGCACGCCGGTTTCCTTCTTTTTATATGGTGGATTTGTTACAATCGCATCAAATGTATTTTTCTTAAAATAATTATTTAAATTTATAATATTATCTTGTATTATTTTAAATTTATTTTCTAAATGATTTAATCTAATACTTCTTTTTGCCATATCGTATACTTCTTTTTGAACTTCAATGCCTATCATTTCAGATAGCTCTGTTTTTCCACATAATAAAGTCGCAATAATGCCTGTCCCTGTTCCTAAATCTAGTACCCTTGCTCCTTTCTTTATATTTTTTGCAAATTCTGAAAGTAATATGCTATCGATTCCAAAGCAAAATCCTTCTTTATTTTGAATAATCTTTAAGCCTTTATATTCTAAGTCATCAATTCTTTCATTTTCTTTTATTTCTGCATTTTCTTTCATTTTTTATTCTTTTTTAATCTCCCTATTTTTTTATAATATATTCCCAATCCTATAAACATACATACATTTATATAACTGATTTTTTTTCTATTTGTCCTATTGTAACATATTTACATAATGTTTGCAAATTTTTAACATATATCGATTTTTTTACATATACTATATCATATAACCATTATTTTATCGAGGTGATTTTATGGAGAAAAAAATAATTAGGCCGATAGAAAATAGAGGCGGAAAATGTCCACCTCCAAAAAAGAAATTTAACTTTAAATGCTGTAAAGACAATACCTTAAAATCTTTACATGATGTTGAATATTTTTTAAATCATTTTAACAGATTTATTAAATATATTAAATTGTACAAAATTTTAAAATAATCAATATTTTATTTACAATTTTCAAGTTGTATGATTTCACGATTTTTCAATTTTAAAATTATGCGATTTTTAACAATCAACCCACTTTATGATTCATTTTTTATGATTCTTTTTGCTCCAAACGATACACTTCAGCAAATGCTTCATTTTCTTGCCCATCAATTAAGATTTTAATTGAATTTACTTCTGTAAATTGTATTAAGGTCTTAACCAAGCTATTAATCATGTTTTCTTTTACATGAGTATCTTCTTTGTTATAGTTTAAAAACTCACTTGAAAAATCTAAATAAACCGTATCTTTCTCTTTATATGTTTTATTCAATTTTGTATTGTCTGGAATTAACTTTTCATACTTTTCATTTTTAGGGCCTTCGATTAACATGTTTACCAATTTATCATATGGCTGATTTATAATTTCTTTTATATCTACTAATCTTGCTTCAGGTGCTAATTCTTTTGTGTCTTTTTCTAAGAAATATAAACTGACAATGGTTTGTCGATTTTGTTCTTCTGTAATTTCCTCTTCTGGTGTATATTCTTCTATCGTTGTTTCCTCTTGACCTTTAAAATAATTGATAATACAATATCCTCCTACTAATATTATAATTAATAAAACAGTAAAAATAATAACGATTTTTTTATTCATGTTATTTTCATTCCTTTCTTTCAATTTTAATTCATTCTATTTACTACCTATTGTATTATTTGTTTGTCCTTTTTAGAACAATAGCAAGCTTTTTTGAATATTTTTTCTATACAAGAACAAAATCAATATCGTTAATATAATGCACTCTATTTGCGACTAATACTATCCCCTCTTTTTAATAAATTAACATAAAAATGTCCTAAACAGAAACGTCCCCAAAAGGACATTTTTTCCATTTGACAAAACCGGCTTTTCCGTATACAATTAGGGTGGTTTATTATGAATAAAATATATACAAAAAAGGAGTTTTTGTCATGAATGAAATTTTACATGTTGGATTAGATGTTGGATCTACAACAGTTAAAATTATTGTTATGGATAACAATAAAAATACTATATATTCTGATTATCGTAGACATTTTTCAGATGCTAAGAAAACAGTTTGTGATGTGTTAGAAGAGCTATTAATGAAATATCCTTCTGCTTCTTTTACCGTTGCTTTAACTGGTTCTGGTGCAATGTCTGCAGCTAGATTTTTAGGAGTGGACTTTATTCAAGAAGTGGTTTCTTGTAAAAGAGTTATTGAAAAATATTTCCCTAAAACAGATGTTGTTATTGAATTAGGTGGTGAAGATGCCAAAATTATCTATTTTGATAATTCCATTGAACAAAGAATGAATGGTACTTGTGCTGGTGGTACTGGTGCCTTTTTAGACCAAATGGCTTCTTTATTACATACAGATACCGCAGGTTTAAATGAATTGGCAAAAGGATATCAAACAATTTATCCAATTGCTTCTCGTTGTGGTGTTTTTGCGAAAACTGATATACAACCACTAATTAATGAAGGTGCTGCAAAAGAAGACCTTGCTGCTTCTATTTTCCAAGCAGTTGTAAACCAAACAATTAGTGGATTGGCTTGTGGTAGACCTATTAGAGGAAATATTGCTTTTTTGGGTGGTCCTTTAAGTTATCTTCCAGAATTAAGAAAACGTTTCATAGAAACTTTGCATTTGACAGATGACCAAGTGATTGTACCAGAAAATGCACATTTATTAGTTGCAAAAGGTGCAGCTTTGGATTCATTTAATACAGAAGTTATTACACCTAATGAATTAGAAAAGAAAATAGAGAATTTTAAAAACTCACATGATACAACCACTCAGCCACTTGACCCATTATTTAAAGATGAAGCAGAATATGAAGCTTTTAGAGAAAGACATAATAAAGCAACAGTTCCTTCAAAATCATTAGAAACTTATGAAGGTGATTGTTTCTTAGGAATTGATGCAGGTTCTACTACGACAAAACTTGTATTAATTGATAGAGATGGTAATCTATTATATTCTTTATATGGTAGTAATGAAGGAAATCCATTACAAAGTGTTATGGATATGTTAAGAAAATTATATAAAGTCTTACCAGAAAAAGCGATTTTAAGATATAGTGGTGTAACAGGTTATGGAGAGAAACTAATTCAAACAGCCTTAAATGTTGATTTAAACGAAATTGAAACCATTGCCCATTATACAGCTGCTAAAACTTTTGAACCAGATGTAACCAGTATTGTCGATATTGGTGGGCAAGATATGAAATATATCCGAATTAAAAATGGTTCTATTGATAATATCATGTTAAATGAAGCTTGTTCTTCTGGATGTGGTTCTTTTATCGAAACTTTTGCTAAGAGTTTAAATTTAGAAATATCAGAGTTTGTAAAAGAGGCTATCAAATCTAGAACACCTGTTGATTTAGGTTCAAGATGTACCGTATTTATGAACTCAAAAATCAAGCAAGCACAAAAAGAAGGCTATTCTGTTGGAGATATTTCTAGTGGATTATCATATTCTGTTATCAAAAATGCGATTCAAAAAGTTATGAAAGTAAGAGATGTTGAAACATTAGGAAAACACATTGTTGTTCAAGGTGGTACTTTCTATAATGATGCTGTCCTTAGAGCTTTTGAATTGATTGTTGGTAAAAATGTCGTAAGACCAAATATCGCAGGATTGATGGGTGCTTACGGAATGGCTTTACTTTCAAAAGAACAATATGAAGCCAATTTAGATATGGAATATACATCTACTATCTTAAAGACAAATGAATTAGATAATTTGAAAATCAAAATTACACATACACATTGTAACAACTGTGAAAACCATTGTAAATTAACGATTAACAAATTTAGCAACGGACAAATCCATGTAACAGGTAACCGTTGTGAAAAAGGTGCTGGTATTGTTACAAAATCTAAAAATTTACCAAACTTAGTACAATATAAGTATGAAAGAATTTTCGATTATACACCATTAGAAGAACAATATGCAACCAGAGGAACTATTGGAATCCCTAGGGTTTTAAATATGTATGAAGATTATCCTTTCTGGTTTACGTTCCTTACAAGTTTAGGTTTTAGAGTTATCATCTCTGAAAAGAGTAATAGAAAAACCTATGAAAAAGGTATGGAATCTATGCCTTCAGAATCTGTATGTTATCCAGCAAAACTTTCACATGGACATATCGAAAGTTTATTAGAACAAGGAATCAAAACCATCTTTTATCCATGTATGCCATATTCTAGAAAAGAATATGAAAAGGCAGATAACCATTATAACTGTCCTATTGTTATTTCATATTCTGAGGTATTAAAAAACAATGTAGAAGGATTAAAAGACCCTACCGTCAAATTCTTAAATCCATTCTTATCTTTTGATAAGAAAAACTTAGTAAAGAAAATGTTGGAATTAGATGAATTTAAAACTTATAACTTTACAAAAGAAGAATTAAATGAAGCTGCTGACAAAGCAGAACAAGAGTATCAAAAATGTAAAGAAGATATTGCTAGAAAAGGTGCGGAAACCGTAAAATACATAGAAGAAAATCATTTAAAAGGTATTGTATTAGCAGGTCGTCCATATCATGTTGACCCAGAAATCAATCACGGTATTGATACATTAATTACTTCATTAGGATTATGTGTTTTAACTGAAGATAGTATTTCAAACCAAACAGAAGTAAAAAGACCAATCAGAGTGGTTGACCAATGGGTATATCATGCAAGACTTTATGCAGCAGCAGATTTTGTTGGAAAGCATGATTCCCTAGAATTAGTTCAATTAAATTCTTTTGGATGTGGTGTAGATGCTGTCACAACAGATCAAGTAGAAGAAATCTTAGCTAGCTATGATAAAATGTATACGTTAATTAAAATAGATGAAGTGAATAACTTAGGTGCTGTTAGAATCCGTATCCGTTCACTACTTGCTAGTATGAATAAACGTGAAAAAGAAAAAAGAGAAAACCATGCTACTGGTGATTATGAACAACATAAAAAGATTTTTACCAAAGATATGAAAAAAGATTATACCATTTTAGTACCACAAATGGCACCAATTCATTTTGAATTGTTAGAAGCTGCCGTACAATCTAGTGGATATAAAGTGGAATTATTAAGAGAATGTACCCAAAAAACAGTAGAAACTGGATTAAAATATGTCAATAATGATGCTTGTTATCCATCTATCTTAGTGACTGGACAAATGATAGAAGCCCTTCAATCTGGAAAATATGATTTAAATAGAACCGCTTTAATCATGTCACAAACAGGTGGAGGATGTAGAGCAACCAATTATATAGGATTTATTAGAAAAGCACTTAAAGACGCAGGATTTGAAAATATACCCGTTATTTCATTTAATATTGTTGGTATGGAAAAAATGCCAGGATTTAAAATAACCGTTCCTTTAATTGAACGTTTATTAAAAACAATTCTATATGGTGATTTACTACAAAAAATGCTAACAAAAAATAGAGCTTATGAAAAGAATAAAGGTGAAACACAAAAATTATTTGATGCATGGATGGAAAAATGTAAAAAATTATTACAAAAATCAACAAATAAAGAATTTAAACAAAGTATTTATGACATTGTAAATGACTTTGAAAAAATAGAACTAGATACATCTATTGAAAAACCTAGAGTTGGTATTGTGGGAGAAGTTTTAATCAAATATCATCCATTTGGAAATAACCATGTTGCAGATCTTTTAGAAAAAGAAGGTGCAGAAGTAATTTTACCTGACTTTATGGGATTTGTAAAATTTATGGCTACACATAAAATTACATTTAATCGTTTACTAAATACAAATAAAACTTCTTCAAAGATTATGAAGGCTGCTATCAAATTAATTGATATATTAGAAAAAGATATGAAAATTGCTTTAGCAAGTTCTAAGAAAGGGTATTTACCACCTTGTGATATTTGGCACTTAGAAGATAAAGTAAAAGATGTATTATCTATCGGAAATCAAACTGGTGAAGGTTGGTTCTTAACTGCTGAAATGATAGAATACATAGAACATGATATTCCAAATATCATTTGTGTGCAACCATTTGCTTGTTTACCAAACCATGTTGTTGGTAAAGGTGTTATCAAAACCATTAGAGAAAAATATCCAGACGCCAATATTTCTCCAGTTGATTATGACCCAGGTGCTAGTGAAACAAATCAGGCAAATAGAATTAAATTATTGATGACTGTTGCAAAAGACAATCTAAAAACAAAACAAGCTAGAAAAGAAGCCATTGAAAAAGAAAATGCATCTGAAATTTCTGAAAAAAGAATTAAAGAAAAAGTTGAGAGTTAATCTTTCAACTTTTTTTATTCTTAATTAATGCCTTTATTTTACTCATTTCCTTCTTTGCCGTTTCATATCCAATCTCATATAACTCCTCTATTTTATCCATATCCAATAAACCTACTTTTTCCGTATATATTTCTAATAAATACTCTGTTCCATCCCATTCATAATTTGATAATTCATTGCTTAATAAACCAATTGATCTTGCTGCTACATCAATAATATTCATACAGCATTCCTTGTCAAATTTTTCTTTAAAAACCACACTAATGACTTTATCTGTGCCAATTTCTTTTAATTCTCTCCAGGGTGTATTTTCTCGAATCCCTCCATCTATGAGACTTGTATTATGAAATTCACAAGGTGAAAAAACGACTGGATAACTACAACTTGCTCTCACTGCTTTTCCTATATTAATATGGTTTATAAAAATAGTATTTGATAAATATCTTTTTTTATTTTTGTATGAAGTAAAACAAGTAACTTTCCCATTATACATATTCACAGAAGGAATTATTAAAGGAAACTCAATCTCTGAAATATCTTTTATATTTTTATCTTTTGCCATATCATTGATTAATTTTTCAATCTCTTTTCCACTATTTAATCCATCTATGATAATTTTTCTTTTAAAAATTAATCCATAAATTAATTTTATAATATTCCAAAAATCAACATATTTTATTTTTTTACAATATTTCTTAAATATTTGATAAATTTCATCTGGAGAAAATCCCATTGCATATAAGCTTGCCACAATACTTCCAGATGAGGTGCCTGCTATGCTATCTATTTTGATATTCTCTTCCTCTAAAGCTTTTAGTACCCCTATATGTGCTGCTCCTTTTACACCACCACCAGATAAGCTTAATCCTAAATTCATGTTATCACCCAATACTAATATATGTATTTCACATTTTTTATGGTTCAATTATCCGTATGAAAATTTTGTTTTTGAATCCTATTTCAGTTGATTCCTTATTCTTTTTATGGTATCATTTACAAGAAAGGATTATAACTATGGATAAAAATTATTATGAAATATTAGAAGTAGATAGAAATGCATCTCCTGAAATTATCGAAAAAGCTTATAAAACACTAGCAAAAAAATATCATCCTGATTTGAGAGAAGATGCCGAAAAAAGATACGCTGAAGAAGCTTTTAAAATGATTAACGAAGCATATGAAATTTTATCTGACCCTCAAAAAAGGACAGAATATGATAAATCTTTAAAATATTTTAATATCACAGAAAAAGATATTGATTTTCTATACAATCAGAATAAAGTATTAAAAGAAAAATTAAATACATTAATAGAAAAATATAATCAGGTTATCGATAATCAAAATACAGTTGATTATAATCAATCTTCAAATACATATCAGAATAATTTTTCTGACAATCTTCATCAAGATTATAATTATAATTACAATCCCAATACTTACAGAGAAAATACCTATTATAATAATACTTATCAAAATACATATCATGAAAAATCTACCAATTCTTTTTTAAGTAAATTACGTAGTTTGAGATTTTTAGGTAGTAAAACAAAATTTATTCTTTCCATTAGTGTAATACTTATTATCCTTTATATATTGTGGCACTTACCATTTATTAGAACTTTTTTTAATTATTTGTATAATAATAATTTTATTGTGCGATATATTGTAGATTTATTTTCTGCTTTATTCACTTAAAAATTTTATATTTGTTATAATATGCGAAAAATCTTAAATAAAATCCACCTTTATCTAAATAAAAAAGCTTTAAACAATAATGGATAATATTGTTTAAAGCTTTTTTATTTTAATGTCTTCTTACAAAGAAAGACATCACAAAGTCTGTACCTTCCCCTAACTGCATAATAATTGTATTTTCATTTTTTAATTGATTTTGTCCTGTAATATCGTAATATTTAATCTCTTGTGTATATACATCTGATTGCTCAGAAAATGTTTCTAAAGATATTTCATAATGTAAAGGATTCATTTGTCTCATATAAGCTTCAAAAGTTTCTTCACTACCAAAATTTTCATTTCTAAATGTCTCATCTAAAACGTTATATGCAGCATGATAATCTCTATTATTTAACATTAAAAACCATTTATTAACATTCATTTGTACTTTTCCTTGTGCAGTAGCATTCTCGTAAGTTTCTAAGAATTTTTCTGTTGCAATTGTATAAGTATCTAGTTTTGCTGTAAATTCTTTAACTGCTGTCACATCGAAAATATATAAATTTTTATATTGATCTCTACATACATATTCTATATAACCATCATATCGATTAACAAGATATTGGCTAAATACAATTTCTGATAATTCTTGATAATTATTTTCCACATATTTTTTATAATTTTCTACATTTTCAAACCTTTTATTTCTATATTCTTCATTTAAATATGTATATGCCTCTTCTGGATTATTCAACATTAATTGTTTATATAATTCAAAATACTTTTTTGAAGCTTCTTCCTCATTTATTCTTGTATATGTAAATTTATTATCATCATTGCTTTCAACATTTTCATTTTTTATTTGCAATTTTATATCATCAATACCATTTACATCCTCTATTGGTTCTATTGAAAATGTATTTATTTTTTCATCCAATTCTACAATAAAATAAGAATCTTCTATTTTTTCATTTGTATAATAATTTTGTACTTGTCCATATACCGCATAAACACTCATATTCTCATCTTCTAAAACATTCATTGTATTTGCAGTAAATTTTACGGCTTCATCATATTCTTTTATAAATCTTTCCACATTCTCTTCTGTAATAGAATTTTCTGAAACATATTGTTTATTTAATAAATGATATAAAGCTGTTAATTTAAGTTGTTCACTAATTTGTAAGTCTTCCTCTGTAAACTCATTATCTACATCGGTCGGCTCATCATTATATTTATTTTGAGAAATATATGCATAATATTTATTAATACAAGTTTCTACCGTATAAAACATAGTCTCTTGTGTTACTTTTTTAATCTCATCTGTATATACAATTTCCGTATCTGTTTGAAAGTTTTCCTTACTTATCTCTTGTTTCTCTGTATGATTTAATAAAACCATACAGAGAATTAAGATAATGATAATAATAACTAATATTAATATTATTTTTTTTATTTTTTTAGGATTTATATTCATATATAGTCTCCTTTATTTCTTATTATGGTTATGGTTCTGTTACTCTTATGATTTTACCAGCACCAGATTCTGTTAAGAAATAAGATTTATCCATTGGACTTCCATCTGTTCCATTCCAATTTGCACTTGTATTTCCACAGTCATAACATAAAATTCTTCCATCATCTGTAACTTCTACAACTAAAGTAACATGATGTGTTCCTCCTCCATTTCTAACAAAGATATCACCTGGTTGTAAAATATCTATTGGATTTTCTCCAGAGCCAACAGAAATTTGCTCCCATCCATATTTTGCAGTCCAATCTGTATTCATAAATCCACCTGTATTCGTTTGTCCTCCTTCAAATTCTGTATATCCATATTCATATAGTACCCATGAAACAAAAGAACTACAATCTATCGTTGGTCCATTACAAGGTATGCTAGAACCTCCATATGTTGTAAATCTTCCACTCGTACAAACTTCTGTCCATACTTCTTTTGCAACTTCTAAAAATTCTCCATTTCCTTCACTATTAGAACAATATTTATCTATCCTATCATAATATCCTGTTTTAAATAATATCCATTCAGATTTTCTTCTATTAGCTAATCCTTCTGAATATACAGAACCTTCTGCTGTTTTAGCTGTGTCTGGTTTATTCATATATTGTGTATATAATCTGTGGTTATACATATTATCTGTTACTGGTTCTTTATATTGATCATCTGTTTCTTGATTCCAATACTCTGTATATGCTTGAACAAATGTCTTTCCGTTTCTTACACCTAACGCTCCGGTTAGTCCACAATTGTATGCCCTACTTGTTAAAGCATAGATTTGATATTGTGTTAAATTTAATCCTGCTGTCTGTGCCTTTATGGAATCTATAATTGCTTGAACTTCTTCTTTTTCTAGATTATCAACAAATTCTACTGGTACATAGTCTCCTATATTGGTAGAATGTCCTGCAGCAGCAAATCTATCTGCATATCCACCATTAAAGATATCTATGCCATATCCAACTGTTGCATTTCCATATCCGTCTGTTCCTATTAAATATTGTGTACCATCAGGACTAATTCCTGCGTTACCTTCCCAAGCATGTAAGTATTCCAAAAATGTATCTAATCCAGCCGTTCCTGATGCATTTTCAAATTGTCCTGGATCATATTCTTCAAATACTAATGAACTTGATCCATAATTTTCACCACTAGCTTGAGAAAATAAATATTCTGTTATCTCAACCATATTAGCTGTTTTAGAATTCTCTTCTAAAGATTCTATTAACCAAGGTACATGTGTGACACTTCTTACATATTCACATTCCTTGCTGTCATATAAATCTACAAATTTTTGAGAATTTCCTGATCTTTGTGCCTCTCCTGTATTGTATGTATATGATATTGTACCTGTTGTTGTTGTAACTGTTGTTGTTGTTGATATGTAATTTCCTGAAATGGATATACCATTAATTGTTGTTGGTCCATCTGTATTAGTCGTTTCACTCTTATTTATATTTCCCATTGCATCAATATTGACACTAATTGGATTATTATTGTTAGAATCACTTCCACTTGATGCTTGTTGCTCTCCAACATCTTCAGCCCAATACACTGGTAAGCTTTTAACTCCCCAGTTCAAAGCTTCTTGATGAGAACTCATATATAAATCTATATGATTATTGTTAACTGCTCCACCAGTATCCTCAACATGATATACGTGGTTATTAAACATAATGTAAGAACCTAATGGTAAAACGTTAGGATCTGCTGCTACGGTCAATCCAGCTTGTGGAATTGTCCCTGAAGCAGTTGTTCCTGCTCCCCCGTTTTCCGGTGAATATTGTCCGCAACAAATTCCACAAGAGCAATATGCTGTTATTTTAAAATCCCCTATATAGTCTCCTGCTTGTCCAGAAAGATTTAAAGTTTGTCCACTTGAACCAGCACTTTGAAGATACTCTGTACTGTAACTATAATCTTTTGAAAAACGGAAATACCAACAATCAACATAGGTAACTTCTGCTGTCTGTGTAGCACTTTCGGAAACTGTCGTTTCTGTACTTTCATTTGAACTAACAGTTGATATATATCCCGTTTCTTCATTATTTTTTGTCACAACTGTATTGGTTTTTACAACTGTTTGCACAGTGGTTACTTTATCTTCTATCGCAATTATATATTCACTTTCTAATGCTAAATCTGCTAGTCCTTCACAAAATACTTTATCCTCAGTGTGTACTAACATCGTTATCAAATATTCCATTGGCATATCATATTTGGATAAAGCATTTTTATAGTTGATTGTTTTTCCTTTAGATATTTTTACACCCTCTTCTGTGCTATAACTCCATGTAGCTGTTGTTAATTTCATATCTCCATCTAAGGTAAATACATTTAATGCTGCTGTATCATTATTTTCTATATATTCATTAAAAGTTTCTTCTGGTACATATTTTAAATCATATACTTTTGAATCAATCGTCGCTTCTTCTGATGCTGTTTCTTTTGTTGTTGTTTTTTGAAAATAACCATAGTTAGGAGTTTCCTCATTTTCTCCTCCCCATGTCCATCCATATTTTTTGAAAATTTCATATACTCTACTTTCATTATCTATATATGCTGATTTTTCTTCTATTTCCCAATTGTCCGTATTATCTCTATTAAGAAACTTTTCAGCATTTTTGTGTGCAGTTTTTCCATTTTCTACTTTTGGATTTATTTGAGGATTTATCACAATTGCATTTCCTGTTAACTGTGCTGTTGTAGATGCATAGTAGAAAGCATACGTATCATTATCATCTACCGCTAAATATTCTGTGCTTTGATCTGATTCTTGTTCATATTCTTCTACTATCTGCATATTTTCTATGGGATATTTTATATTATATAATTCTTGAAATATAGCTAAAACTTCATCTGCCAACTCTGTATTGACAATCATGTTTCCTTTTTGCACTGCACCATTAAAATCTATATATGGTACTGTTAAATAAGATACATTATCCAAAACATTCTGAGACTCCTCAGGTATATTATATTTCTCTATAATTTGTTGTCTAATACCTTCTGGTAAATCATGTTTTTCTCCTAATCCTTCTCCTGTATTTCCCTCATTTTGCGTTTCTGTATTTACTCCTGTTGTATCTCTATATTCTCCTATACTTTTATTAGGTGTAATTCTTCTAATTCTAATAGCACCTTGAAATTTATTCTCATTTTCTTTTACTTTTTCCTTTTCCTCTTCATCCATATTTTCAATAGATATTTTATCTGCTAAATTCTCAGCAAATTTTTTGTATCCATCTGTTGTTGGATGTGCACTATCACTTAATGTTACATTTGAAGTAGCATCTACAAAACGTGTATAATCATTTTGATCACAATAGTCTTTAATCTGTTTATTATATTCATCTATCTGGTTGTTAGTATTTACATCTCCTCCATTTAGGCTCCATATTTTTTGTACAAATATGGTTTTATTAGGATATTTCTCATGTAATTTTTGAAGTAATTGTTTCATTTCATCTACTTGCCAAGGATTATTAATTCCTAGCATAATACTTATAGATTTTATAGAATCCGAATCTTCTGGTAAACTACTATATGTCGCTTTTCCATTCACAGATTCATTATTTAACCAATTAGATGGTGTTGAACTAGCCACGCCTTTAAATTGAACATTATCATTATCAATATCTCCATATAACTCTAAACCTTCTGTAATAGAATCACCTATAAATAAACAACCATCTAGGGATTTCGCAACATTTCCGCCTACTGAACTACCTAAATTAGGATATTCTGTAACCATTTGTGCTTTTAAAAATTTTTTCAATGTGCTGATATCTTTTACATCCAATGCATTATACAATTCCTTATTATCTTTAAGTACTTCTTTTAATTTTTCATCAATATCATCTACAAATCCTAAATAATATCCTTCTTCTTCATTTCCTTTTATTTCTATTAATTCTGATAAATCTTTATTGTCTTCTATTCCTAACGAAGAATATATATCTGTACTCAAGGTCTTAACATGGTCTTTCCTTGTTTGCCAAGTCCATCCATCTACTATCCCTCCAATAATTGCTACAATTATAATGATAGCTGTTGCAGTTATTATCTTTGTTTTTATGCTTACAGGCCTTTTTCCTTTAGCCAATATATTGGCTAATCCTCTGATTAGTGGCATTTCCTCACCTCTTTTCCGTTGCATTTATATATTTACTTCTATATTGGTTATATCACTTTCTTCTAACGTATTTGATTGATATTTTTCGTAATTTTTAATGATATTGTTAAATTGAATTTGTCTTATATCTAAATTTTCTCTATATACTGCATTAAATTTTAAAGATATTTGTGTTAATTGACCTTTATATACTCTTATTTCAGATTCATCTATTGCATCATTATAAAATGTGAATGATACTGCATTATCATCAATTAATACTATACTTTCCGGAGATTCTAATGAATCTAATAATATATCATTATCTGTTTGATTAAATACACTTATGTTGCAAATCAAATAATCTTTGTAATATTCTAGATTCTCTACATTAATTGTGATATTTTGTTTTTGTATTTCTTTATTAATTTCTTCCTTCTTTACATATCCTGAAATATTTACTTTATTTCCTTTTATTGTATAATAATCTTCTTTATATGCAGAATCTGAGTATAATCCTGTTGAAAGTATGTTTTCCCTAAGCTCAATTCTATATGTATCTCCTGACCATGCTTGGTAGTTATAGGATATTTTTTTATCTCTAAAATTTATAGTATAATACCCATCAATAAAATCATTTATTGATGGATATAAAGCATTTTTACAGTCATTTGAAATTAAATTGTAAGCACTTTCTGTATCACTATTAATACAAGCATCTAAAAAGCTCTTTATTACATTTGTTTGTGTTCTATATGTAACTTCGTCTTTCTTTTCTCCTGTAACAGCTTCATAATTTTTTCCGTATTCACTTTCTAATGTAGTATTACTACTTTCTTTATTTTCTGCGTTTTTTTTGGTTAGATAATTTAACAATTGTAATAAAATGATTGCTGCTACAATAACCAAAATAATCACAAAAAATTTTCTTCTATTTTGATTATATGTTCTAATTAAATTATTCATAGTTTTCCTCTATCACTTATTATTTTAATTTTAATTTTTGATCAATAAGATCCATTACTTTATCCGCTTGTTTATCATCGCCTGTCATATTTTTAGCACTTTGCCATAAGTTATCTCTTGTTTCATTATTTAATAAATCTTTTTTGTCTAATCCTTTAGAAAAATCCATTATATTTGCTGCTTGTTCTGTTGTTAATCCTTGATTTTTCTCCATTAATTTTATAGCACTTTCTATTTCACTTTGATCTGTAATACCTGCTTTTCTTAAATCAAGTGCATCTTTCATTCTCTTCTTATATTGCTTTCCATATAGTTGTTGGAATCTAGCAATTACATCTTTATCTTTTGCCCATTCTTTATCTGCTTTTTTGTCTAAATATTCCCCATAACCTTTTTTACCATAATATCCTTCTTTAAAGTCTCCTGTTGCCGTACTTATTGCTTTTCCTCCATATTCTCCTATATCTTTAATACCTTCATATGCTTTGTTACCCGCAAATGCTCCTACACCTGCTCCAGCAGCTCCTAATTGTGCTACATTTGCATAATCATCTGAAGCAAGACCTGCTGCCATACCTACCATTGCACCTGTTGCACCTAATCCTGCTGTTAAAGCAATTTTTGGAACTTTTCTAATCACTCTTCCTGTAAATCTTCCTCCCATGGTTCCGACTCCTCTTATTGTTTTTCCTGTAGCTTTTATTGGTTTAAATGCTAGTCTTCCTGCTCCCCTTAATACAGAACTTGCTGTTATTCCTCTTCCAAATGTTCCTGCTCCTCTTGTAGTTCCTCTTGTTCCTGTTCCCTTTCCTGTTCCTAAACCTTTTCTTCCGTTTCTACCTGTTCCTGTTGGCATTCCCGTTCTTTTAGTTCTTCTTCCTGTGCCTCCTGAATTAGAAGCTCCTGATCCTAATCCTCCTGTTGCACCTCCTGTAAATCCTGATAATCCTTTTGGAGCATTTTTATCTGCTTGTCTACTATAATGCATTTTGCTGTTTCCACCACCAGAACCTCCTGATCCAGAGCCTCCTGAATTAGAACCTCCTCCAGAACCAGGAATTTTACCAAAGGCTCCTTTTGTAATGCTAGACATTGTTCCAAATAATGCTCCGCCTGTAATTGCTGCAGATAATCCGCCACCTTCTGCTTTATTAAATCCAAACATAGATTTAACTAATTTTTCTGCTGGTAATAAAAATCCTATAGCAGCACATGCATATATTAAATTTTCTTGAGCAAAATCTGCCACTGACGTTATTAATATTGTATACAATATCATATGCATTGGTTGCAATAAAACATTATATAAATATTCTCTAAACCACATCGTAAAAGCTTGTGCTTTTCCATCACTAATTTTATCAATTGGATAAGTTACAGCTACCAATGGTGCAATCATCGTTAAAAACGCCAGATATATAAGCCTCATTAAATATTTCCATGTAAAAACTAATGTATAGAAAACTAATACCATATAGATAATTGTATAACCAAATTGAGCACTAACATCAGTATCTCCATCTTCATCTACAGCTTCTTGTGCCAAAAATCTTACATTAGTCATGAATACATCCTGATCTGTCTCTTCTGTAAATATACTGCTTGTATTTATGATATCTGTTATAGATTCAGATAAATTTAATAAAAATGCCATCATATAATGCATAACAAATAACATACATAAAGCTAATACCCAATCTTTTAACATTTCTTTATATTTTGCAGTTTCTCCTGCTGTACTAGACAACATAATTCTTATTGCTACATATACTAAAACAGACAACAATGCTACTATAGCAACATCCCTTAAAGAATTATACCAACCTGCTATTGTATCTCTTAATTGATATGCTGTATTATATTTAAATCTCTCATCTGGGTCTGCACTTTCTTCATTTTCTTCATAATCTCCTGCTTCTATATATCCTTGTCCATCTTCATTCCATCCCCAATCTACGATTTCTACTTTTCCTCCTGCATAAGATACTGATGGATTTATAAAATTGACATCCAAGGCAGGAACTTTATTATAGAAAATAGCAGCTGGACTATATAAGATTACTGGTATAACTGTTTCTTCATAAAACTCTTTTAATTGATCATATTGTGGATCATCTCCCGTAAAGACACTTGTTACCCATTCAACTCCATTAGAAAAACCATTTGCCAAAAAGGTAATTCCATCGCCTACTAAGGGAATATCTACAATTGTAGTTGCCACCGTTCCTAGTGCTCCCTGAGCATAACCTGCTATTCCTCCGTTCTTCCCAAGCAGCTTCGGTCTCTAACTCTGCTATCGACCTTTTATCTATGGCCGTTGGTGATCCAGGCATAAACATATTTTGTAATACATTCAAAATAACATCACCTATACCACATACTAAATCTCTGATAGGACCAAATAAGGTTCCTCCCATACCTTCATATGCAGATGAAAATGTAGGAAATATACAATTAAATAAGATTACAAATAATACGGGAATAATGATTAACTTAGATAATTTTTTATTAAAAAAACTATTCATTTTAATTGTTCTCCTCTTTATTTTTTCTCATATCTACTAATTTGTTTAAGTTGGTTTCAACAAATTCAAATTCCTTTTGCGTTGGTGTGATTTGTATAATTGCAGAGTCTTGGCCTACTTTTAATAAACCTTCTCCTTTTAAACAAGTGACTAAGAAATCTGCTTCTCCTTCACTTAATTTAAATACTTCTTTTAAATATTCTATTTCTGATTTATCTTGTGCTAAAAATAATTTTGTATCTGAAGAAGTCAATACTGCTTGTGCTTCTGGTTTTTCATAGAAATCTTGGAATCTTTGAGAAATAATTGCTAAGGAAACATTTCTCTTTCTTGCACGCCTTGCCATTGTGTTTAAGAAATCTACGGCTTCTGGGTATGGCAACAACATCCACGCCTCATCCACTAAAACTCTTTTCTTCTTTGCGATACTTCTATCTTCACTGTTTTTCTTTACGTATTTCTCCCAAATCCAAGACAGTAAAATTTGTTGTGCAAGTGGTCTGGCAAATCTCTCTTCTAGTTGTGAAATATCTAAGTTTATAAATGGTGCTCCGTCTAACAACTCAAATGTAGACTGCCCATCAAAATATGCCATCTGTCCATCATATTCTCTTATATATTGCTTCATAACCTTTAATAAATAACTATAGTGGAAACTATAGTCTTTATTTAAATTGTCTTGGGCTTTCATCTGTATTCTTTTGTACCAAGAACCAACTGTTGGCATTTTTTTTCTACTTCTATATAATCTTTCTTCTTGGTTAAAATGTTCACTTTCTTCAAACAAACTATTTGGATCATTATTAATTCCTCTAGCAGCATATTCTTCTGCCACTGATTCTGCAATAATTTGTTTTGTAAGTTCATTAACATCTGTACTTCTAGTGCTTCCTCTAGCCATTGTTAATAAAGCTTGTGTAACGTCTTCTACTTTATTCTCAATATTTACAACAATTCTTTCTTTTCCCGTTATTTCATCTTTTACTTTTTCTGGTTCAACATCAAATAAATTGATAACTGTTTTAGAATTTGGACTTAAAACAACATTAATTCCT